>ERZ1027255.155-NODE-155-length-26013-cov-6.661800_pt1 | contig 26013 bp, 22 predicted proteins | sample MGYA00519261_ERZ1027255 | MGnify/ENA primary metagenome ERZ1027255 (study PRJEB26926, sample SAMN06164399) | human gut metagenome | biome: ENVO:00009003; feature: ENVO:2100002; material: ENVO:00002003 | host: Homo sapiens | place: USA | collected 2012 ...
GATATGCAGCACTGGTATACTGGCTGCCGCGGTCGGAATGCACAATGGCTCCGCGAATCTCCGGATACCGCAAGCTCGCAGTTTTCAGTGTTTCACAGCACAGTTCGGCTCGCATATGGTCTGCCATGGCAAGACCATTTGGCATCAGATCATAGCAATCAAAAATCGCCGAAACATACAGCTTTCCGTCTTTTGCCTTGATTTCAGTAATATCTGTAACGCATTTTTTCAAAGGTGCATCTGCTGTAAAATCACGTTTCAGAAGATCATCAGATTTACGGGCTTCACGGTCGGCTTTGGTGATTCCGTTGGGCTTTCGCTTGGGTCTATGAATCAGGTTTATCTGCTTCATCACGCTGCGGACAGTTGCTTCGCATGGTATCTTGATGCCATCAAGCTTGCCGACTTCTTTTCTGTACTTAAGAGCCTGATACATACGTACTCTGCCGTAATCCGCATTTTCTTCGTCCTCATCATGAATTTTCAACATGGCGTCAGCAAGCGGCTGATACTTCCAGGGTTTGCCCTTACGCTCAAGATAATCGTAAAACGCCTGTCTGCACAAGAGTGAAAGTCTTTCCTGTGCCTGGACCTGCCGTGATTAGGACAGTACCATTTGAGGACGATATAGCGAGTTTCTGAGCATCGTTGGCATTTCCAAAGTAATGCATCACCATATTTATAGAAGTCATAGAGATAGCTGATCCTGCCCGTAGGGGATTCGTTGGGCATCAGCAAGGTCTTTTTGACATATCCCCACTGCTCCAGTTCAGCAAGCTGGGACTTGATCGCTGTTTCTCCGTCCTCACAGATAGCCACAAGTCCGGCAATCGTGAAATTCCATGTAGGCGGTAAATCATTGATCTTGCCGAGCAGACCTATCGAATCGCAGCCGATATTGGTTGACCGCACGAAGCAATTACTCAGAACGACATAACCGCCTGACCTATGTACACGGCAAATCGTATCCGGTATTGTCTTTTTTGCTTTTGTTTTCTTGTCCATTTCTCTCACCTCTGCTTACGCTCCGTACACAAATTCCATATTGGATATTCGCAGCTTATTGACCGCATAGACATGACCATACGGCTTCTGTACTACAAGGAGGAAACCTCTCTTGCAAAGCTCATACACAGCGGTACGAAGTTCATCAAAGGTGAACTGCGAAAGCTCACTGTAACGGCGAAGCTCATCGACCGTAACGTAGTCAAAGTCTGAATGGTTGAGCATAGCCGTCAGCAGTTCATTACAGGCTTTGGCTTCAAAGTTGTAATTGAGCAGACTGATCTCAGTAGGGTTCGGCATAGAAAGACCTCCTTGACATAGTTCATCTGAAATAAAAAAAGCTCCTAAGCGACCTGTTTTCATACAGGCTCAGTGAGAAGCGATGTGCAATATTCAATTTTTAGGCATAAAAATAGCGGACAGCGCTTCTGTTATGAAACACCGTCCGCTATTGTCTATTATTCAGTTTGCTTTGTCAACAGGCTTTCTACCGTTTATGGGTTGTTTTCGGCTTCTACCAAGTTTCTACCAACTTTTTCATCGTTGGCTTTCTACCAAGTTTCTACCAAAATTCTTCAAAATACATGAATTTTCAAAATAGCGCAGTTGTGCTGTTTTGGGGCTTTCTACCATCAAAAAGCTCCGTGGAATCGGGATTTTTGTGTGACTCAGTGTGACTCGGTGGTACTCAGTGTGAAATTGGTTTGCTTATATCATAAAATTGGAAAATCTACAAGAAGTTTTTTGGGGCGGCAAATTGATAAAAGTACTGAATTTCTATGAAAAATATGATAGAAACTGCTCACATCGCATAAGCATTAATTGATCCACGTCAAAGTAAAAAACCTCGCCGATTGGCGAGGAAAACTCACTATTTAAAAATTCATTTTACCGATAACTATAGCGTGTTCACATAAAAATGAAATGCACGTCTTTTCGGCATAAGCATTTTATGGGAACACGCTCTAATATTATTTGTGATAGGTAATATTTTCTATTGTTCAGCTATCGCTCTCGTCATTGTTCTTATCACGAATTGCCATTAGTTTATCATAAACTGTGTCTGCATTTTTTGTAAGACGTTTAACAGTCAGATCTGTTGTGAGCTTATTATTGGCTGCTTTAAGATGCTTGTCTGATGTTTGCAGCGCCTCTTTTATTTTAGTAAGTTGGGCAATTGCTTTATCTATTCCATCAATTGCATCCTGATGTTTCTTAATTGCATTTTCATAAGTTTTAAGGAAACTGCTTTTAAACACTTCAATATTATTTTCAAATGTAGTAAGGTCAGCCTGCTGATTTTGCACGATAGCAAGCTGCCTTCTGTATTCCAACGAATTTAGCGCTGCATTTCTCAGTAAAGAAATAATCGGAATAAAGAATTGTGGGCGTATTACATACATTTTGGGGTATTTGTATGATACATCAACTATTCCGTTGTTATAAAACTCATTATCCGATTCAAGCATTGACACAAGAACCGCATACTCACAGCCTTTTTCATTTCTATCCTTGTCCAGTTCTTTGAAAAAGTCCTCATTTTTATGTTTGGTCACCGTAGTATCAGATTCGTTTTTCATTTCAAACATGATAGAAATATATTCTGTTCCATCATCCGAAAAGTCTTTATAGATGAAATCGCCCTTGCTGCCTGTTTTGGCATCGTTGTCCTTTTCAAAATAGGCATTTGGAAACGCTGTCATTCTGTACTGATTAAACTGAATACTGCAATGCTGTTCTAAAGTTTCACCAACCATTTTTGTTGAAAGGCGCTGCTTAAAGTCCCTTAGCCTTTCTATTTCATCATCTTTAACTTTCAATTGTTCTTCATATTTTGATTTTAAGGATCGTTCGTTAAGTTCGCGTTCTCTGTCCTTCAATTTGATTTCAGATGACAATTCCTGGATCTGAGTGATTTTCTCTGCAAGTTCATTATCTTTTTTTCGTTCTGCCTCGGATATTTCAAGCTGCTTTTCAGTATCTTTGTTGCTAAGACTTGACTTCAATTCTACAATTTCCTGATTCTTTTTGTTAAGCTCCTCATCTTTGCTTTCCAATGCCATATTTACAGCAAGTTGTTTTTCACTTTCAGCTTTATCGATCTGAGCTTTAAGACTTTCAATCTGCATATCTTTTTCAGACAGATCCGATTGATGTTTCATTTCGATGTCTTTTATCAGCAGATCATTAGAAGTTTTTTGTTTGGTAATTTCAGACTGCAGTTTTTCATGTATTTCTTTATCAAATTCAGAGGTTCTTACCTGTGATATCAGTTTTGCATAATCAGCTTCATCAATAGTAAATACTTTATTGCAGTGAGGGCACCTTATTTCGCTCATAATAATAAATCTCCTTCATAATTTTGATTCTCAAAATCTAAGTAACAAAAAATTAATTATATTTTATGCCTCCATAACGGAGGCATTTTTTAATCTTTTATAATTTTTTCAATAGAGCAGCTATGACCTTTCTTGTCATCATAATTTATGCCAACGAGAAGAATTTCACCTGTATACTGTGAAAGCTTTTCGGTGTAGTTTTTGCTCTTTATCTGCTCGATTGCAGCTCCGGAAGACCTGTTGTATTTCAGTTCGACTACAATTGCGGGAAGCTCAACATTTTTCCGCGGTATGAAAACCAGGTCAGCAAAACCTTTTCCGGTAGCAAGTTCGCGGTGAACGATGTATTTGCTCTGAGCTGTGTAGTACGCAAGCGAGATCACGCAGGCGAGGGAATTTTCGTCGTTGTATTTCAGCAGGGAAGTGTTTTCGCTGTGACACTGCTCGATCAATTCCGCGACTGTGGTGGATTCGCCACTGAGCGTAGCCTCCAGCAGCTTGTCGGATGCTCTGATCGCCTTCATGAGATTTTCCCAACCGCCGTCCTCAACAGAGTTAACGAACTCTTGCCGCACTTCGCTGTTTGGGATCCAGACTTCGCCAATGCCTGTTTCACTGATTGCCCTGAAAGTAAGATATCCCAAGTGTACGAGAAGTGTGAGAACATCGTCTGCACTGTTGAGAGAGGTCATATCGTTCTGGAATTTTGCAGTATTTACGCCGACTTTCTCTCCTGCTATCATTAAAGTTACTTTGTCTTTTAGACCGTCAAAGTTGCGCATAATGTGCTCTTTCAGCGCCTCGTAGGTTTCGGTCGAAGTCCAGTAGTTGCCGAACGAACCGCGCAGAACAGATTCAACGACTGATTTTGGATTGTAAATGGATATTCCGTCAAGGCAGTAACCGTCATACCAACGCTTTGTCTCTTCGTAATCCCTGCCGTATTTCACGCAAATATTCTTTACTTCCTCCTCGGTGAATCCTGTAAACTCGGATATGGGTCTTGCGTTTATCATGGATATTTCAGTAAACATATTTATCGCCGAGTGTTCGCCGTACTTCTTTATCGGCAGGATTCCTGTCATGTAGGCGAGTGCAACATAGCTCTGGTCTTTCAGCAGAGTGCGAAGGAAATCAAGATATGCGGTGTATTCTTCTGATCTTATGCTGCTCTTTCTGAAAATGCAGTCCCATTCGTCTATTATGAATATGAAAGGGATCTTGAACTGATTAAAAGCAGAAGTCAAAACTTTCGTTAGACTGATACGCCTTGGCATAACCAGTTCAGGCATGGAATCTGTTATTTCACCGATGATATCATCTTCAATATATTTAATTAAATTCTCAATGCTTTTGGCTTCGGTGAGATACTCCACCATATTAATGTGAATGACGTTGTACTTATTGAGGTGCTTCTCGAACGAATCTGACTCTGATATTTTATATGGACTGAAAAGCTCTCTTGAATCGCAGCCCTTGCTGTAATATGCGGTCAGCATATTTGCCGCCATTGATTTGCCGAACCGTCGCGGTCGGCTGACGCAGATGTACTTCTGCGGAGTTCTCAGGACTCTGTTGGCGTACTCTATGAGCAGAGTTTTATCAACGTATATTTCAGCGTTGACAGCTTCTTCAAATTCAGTATTGCCGGAATTGAGCAGTATTCCCATATCAAAGCACCTCCCGTTTTATGTGTAGAATGTCTTTAATAAAGTATATCATGTAATCTGAAAAAAATCAAGCGGATCTACGGATCAAAACATAGCATTCAGCCCGTTTATCCTGATATAATCCTCATTTTATTCAGAATCTCTCCATAACCGTTGACCATAAACTTAGCCCCGCTGAAGTCACAGTTTCTGAAGTGCGGTAGCTGTGAAAACATCTTCAGTTTAAGCGGATCACTGAGAATCATTCTGTTTGAAAAGCAGTGTTCGTGGAATTTTTCGTGACCGCGATCAATGACTTGTCCGCTGTGTGGATCTATAGTGACCTTACAGATATCGGGGAATAGTCCTGCGTAAAGAAGAATTTTGCTTTCATCAGGCGAGAATTCAGCATAATTAAAAATCTCATTATTGCTGACATGGCAGTTGGGATTACTACGGAGCTACATACCAGATCAAAACACCGTTTTATCTCTTTGGAAATGACGAAAACTCGCTTCCTCCGGTCAATGAGATGGTGATAACTTCAACTTTCAGCGATCAAGCTCCGCTGACAATATCCTTTTATATGAAAGAATCGGCAGGCACAAGAGACCTTGACGGAAGTGATGAAAAATTCGGCTATGTTTGGTTAAAGTTAAAGAATGATGTTTCCTCAATATTAGATGAAAAATATGGAGAAAGTGAAAGTGACACTTTGGGTGGTTCGCACGGTTGGACATGGAATCCGGCAGACAAAGCATTTTCAGTGCACTTTGAAATAGTTAAAACAGCTAAATTGACTGATACCGAAGATAAATATTTTATATGGTATGATTTCAAAACATATGGTGATGAGGCAGATCAGTAATGCTGCCTGAATGATTCACTAAAAAAGTAAAAAGGACACTATGGAGCTTCCGCTCCATAGTGTCCTTTCTTTATATAATGCCCGCTTAATAGCAGGGCTGCTGTTCAGTGTTCATAATGTCCATTATTATTTTAAACACGGCAAACATGATATTCGGATTTATAAACTATAAGAAAAAATGGTAGTATTATCTTAACGATTAGCATACTGTTTTTGATTCTATTACATGATTATTATGCAATAGAATTTTAGTTTGAACCTTTTGATTGAGATTCAAATCATATGGAATAAAATTTAATAAGAGTGGATTCTGGTACCGTGTAGAAATCATAAAAGCTATTGACATTAAGCGGAGATCATTGTATAATAAGTCATGAGAACTTGATTCGATCTCAGAAAGGGAGGGCATATGCTGAGGGCAAGAATAACACCATATATACTGTCTTTATCAATGGCTATGAGCCTTGTTTCGGGCTTGCCTTTCCAAAGGGCATATGCTGTATCAGATGATGTTACATACAAAGATATGAACTTTGCAATTCGCAGTGGAACTACCGACCAGCTTACACTAACTTCTTATAGCGGATTTGAAACCGTTATAAATATTCCCGAAACAATTGACGGAAATACTGTTACGGCTATAGGGGATAAGGTTTTTGCGGGAAACAGCACTGTTAACACTATCTCTCTGCCTGATACTATCAATTATTTCGGAACTGACGTTTTTCGCGATTCATCGGTACAGTCCGTCAATATTCCGACATCACTAAGAGTAATACCCAGCTACACCTTTAACAACTGTCAGGAGCTTGAAAGCGTATCATTTCACGATGATATAGCTGTAATATCGAATACTGCATTTAAAAAGACCAATATTATCGTACCACAGGAGTTAAGAGAGCGCGTTACAGGTACGACGATACTTTCGTCAGATACTTCATGTCAGTTTTCAATAAATGATTGGAACTATAATATTACTTGTAAAAATGGAAACGTAAATGCTGAGATACTTAGATATAACGGCAATGATGAAGTAATATTCGTCCCTTCAAAGCTGAACAGTGCTGATGTAACTATCTGCGAAAGGAATGCGTTCCCCGATATCAATAAAGTAAAAAGCGTAGAATTTCCGGATTCTATGACTTCTCTTGATGTCAGCTTTGCAGGAACAGGAATAGAGGAAGTTACTGTAAGAGGTGTTGATGAAATACCTGCCTCGGAATTTGAAAACTGCACAGAACTAAAAAAATTAACAATATCAGATAGTGCAGATATATACACTATCGGTTCAAATGCTTTTAGAAACTGTACCTTGCTGAAAAGCATCTCATTTCCTGAAAACTGCGGGCAGATAAACATAGGAAGTTACGCTTTTGAAAATGCGGGAATAACAGAACTGACGATGAAATGCCCCTCGGAAATAGGCAACAGGGCTTTTTCAGAATGTGAATCGCTGGAAACTGTAGAATTGAGCGATGCAAATGTAGCCTATGGATCATTTATGAACTGCAATTCACTTACTGAAATCATATTTCATGGGAATACTGTACTCAGCGATTTAAGTGTATTTAACTGCGACAGCCTTGTTAATGTTAATTTCATTGATAGTCAGCTTACCTCAAGCAATGCTTTCAGAAACTGTCCGAAGCTTTATACTATAAATTCAGAAAAAGTATTCAGTTCAGTAACAGGTGATTTTATCCCTGAGTATAAGGACTTTATCTTTACTCATTTCAACGGTTCTGACAATGTAGGCTTTATAAATGAATACGTTACAGCGTGTGTTGAACGCATTGTAAACGAGTATACTGATGACGGGATGAACGATATAGAAAAGGTCCTTGCGCTTCATGATTGGGCGTGCAACAACACAAAGTATACCGAAGAAAGTATCGGTGATAGTGAAAACCATAGTGATGCATCTGTATTCATGAATGATTATACTGTCTGTGAGGGATATGCAAGAGCCTGCAATCTCCTATATCACGCAGCCGGTATCGAAAGTTATTACGTTCACGGTTCCAATCACGCATGGAATATCGTAAATATAGAGGGAAACTATTTTCATGTAGACGCTACATGGGACGATCTTGGCAACATATCACGGGAGTGGTTCATGAAGTCCGATGATGAGCTGCGAAAAGAAGGCGGCAGTCATGCTGAGTGGACATTATATGTACCGTCTCCGCTCCATGAATTTCAAGGAGATGTACTTCCTGAGTGTAAGTACAGAATGGGCGATACCAATGCTGATTGCAGTATAAATGTTGCTGATCTTGTTTCATTGCAGAATTTTCTTCTTGGACGATCAAAGCTTGAAAAAGAGCACTGGGTTTTATCTGATGTATGTCATGATGGAAAAATAAATGTTTTGGATATGGTAATGTTAAGGCGAATCGTAATAGAGGAATGTTTTACTACATAAGGTTTTAATGTATATTATATTGACAACAAATGCGTGTCATGAAAATTTAGTAAGGAGGATCTGTGTATGAAGTTTTCTCGTTTTTTTGCAAGTGCGCTGTCACTTATGTTGGTTTCTGGTGAAGATGGCGTAATAGCAACACCTCATTGTTCTTTTGCAAGTTCTACCCAATACCCAATACACACATCCGGAAATGATACTTTTGGATGTAGGATAACTACGTCATTGTTACGATTCATATACCAGAACAACTATCTTAACTAAAGAAAAATATGAAAAAGAAAAAATTATCTTTTTTAGCCGTAATAACTATAGTATGCTTATTTTCCCTAAACTCTTTTAAAGTTCTTGCCTTAAATAATTCATACGGCATGGAAGTTCCCGAAATGCTTGAATTGTACGAAAAATACTACGATGATGACTATGAATCTCTATATTTTGAGGAAGCAACATCAGAGTATTCTTCGTACTGTGTTATACAGGAAATGGCAGATGTTGGATTTTTAAGCTATTACGGCGATCCTGACGAAAATATAAATATAGCCGATCTACGACAGATCTCCGGATACAGTGAGGAAGAATTATCTTTAAGATGTAGTTACATCGAGCGAACTGAAAATTGGAGCCTTAGAATGCAATTTTTAGCGCACGACCACAACGCCAACTACGAAGCTGCATTGAAGATAAAAGAAACAATAGCCCAAAATCACGACATAAAATCAGCATATATTGAAGTTGGTGAAAAGTGTGTTATACGCAGCAACCGAACCTGCTGGAATGATATTCGCAGAATTGACGAGTTTGGTATAGAGTCTCCGCTTACGGAGGAACTAACTTCAAAACAGGTATCTGACTTGAATTTGAATATTGCTAAGAACAACTATGAAGCTTCAATAGACGAGCATACTGGAAATGTTGTTTTTGCCGAGGGTGTGACCGAAAAAGAAAAGCTTGAATTTGCCGTTTGGCTCAAAGCTAATTACGGATTCTATGCATACACTTACTCTGCCGCAGCAAATGCAGAAAGCATATCGCCGGAACGTAAAGAACTGTACTATACAGATATTAAAGGCGATGTGAACAACGATGGTTTGTTTAACGTGAGCGATCTTGTAATGCTGCAAAAATACTTATTAGGAAATGGAACATTAACTAATTGGAAAAACGGCAATCTTTGCTGTGATGATCGTATTGATGTTTTTGATCTTATCTTAGTCAGACGTGAATTTCTTGAGTCGGGAAGTTCATCTGTATTTTAACAACAACCAATTTTTTATGAAATGGTGTCATAACTATCAATATATTATTGATCTACAGCCCTCGGTTGTCCGAGGGCTGTTTTCGTTATACAAAAAGGTCACTATGGAGCTTCCGCTCCAAAGTGACCTTTCGTGTTACTTAGTGCAATAGAAATTTTATGCCGTTGATTTGTAAATTCTCTCCTGTGCAATAGCTAAAGGGAGTTTTTTAACTCTGCGGCTTTTCCCACATTTTGGGTGTGACATAGTATTTGCTCTCGTACCAGTCGCTGCCGTCATCGTGGTACCAGTATTCGATATCGTCCACGCCGTCTATTGAGTTTGCGCCGCCCTCAGCGTAAGGATCGGTGGGGGAGTAGAACACAAGCTTCCAGTTTTTGATCTGTTCCTCGGTTCCTTTCTGGCTGGAATTGCTATTCAGGAAATACTTGTAAGTAGTTCCGCCGTATTTTTCCATTGTATAATCATGACTTTTACCGTAGTAGTCATTTTCAAAGTTACCGTAACCGTAGTATACCTTATCGGGGGCGTTTTCGCTTGCCATCAGTGCGTCCATAAATACCGAATTAACGGGACCACTGACTACCCATTCTTTATACTTAGACTTATTAATGATAGTTGGTGCATTTTCGAGCCCATAAAACGCATAATCCCCGATATAGTGAACGTTTTCGCCTATGACGATCTCTTCTATGGGACATCTCTCGAACATTGACGGGGAAATGACTTCCACGCCGTTACCTATGGTGACTTTTCTGAGATTAGTGCAAAGATCAAATATATGGCCCCCGTCACCAATTAGTATTAAACCACCAAAGTAATTAGGATCTTGTGCCGATCCGATATACTTCACCGAGTCGGGGATCACGATTTCTTCAATGGCGGTCTCTCTGAATGCAGAGGTTTGTATATCTTCAACTGTATCACCTATTGTAACTTTTGCCAGGTTTTTACATTTTTCAAACGTCAGCTCCGGGATCACCTCAGCATTATCGATGGTTACCTCACCGATACCATAACACTCACAAAACATCGCGGAGCCGGTGCTGACGCTGCCATTGATATGAAGTGTGAGCAGATTGTTTTCGTCATACGGGATCTTTCCCCTGTTTGAACCTGCGATACCATAGTAATATGCGGTATTATCATCAATACTTATATCAATATAGATCATAGGCATTGTCAGCTCAGAAAGTCCTGTGCAATTGAGGAATGCATTGTGCCCGATCTTTGTGACTTCGGGAGAGAGTACGATCTCCTTGATATGCTTCAGATCCGCAAATGCGTTTTCAGCGATCACGCCGCCATTTATAGTTACCTTTGAAAGACTCTGCGGAATGATGCTTTCCGCATCAGCGTTGCTTCCGGACCCGAACAGATAGGTGAGATTGCGGGTGAAGTTCTCCGTGTAGTCAGCGCCAAGGTAGGGCAGTGACAGTTCCTGTAGCTGGCTGCAGTTCTGGAGCACGCTCGCCTTGATGTTGTTGAAAACGGAGGGGATCTCAAGCGAGGTAACAGTGGTGTCCTCAACGCCCACGAGCATACAGAATTTCTCTCCGTTCGGGAGAGTGTATTCATCGTTCACGACATAGTCGAAGCCCTCAAATTCGGGTTTCAGCGTCCAGTCGGCGTAGAGCACGATATTGCCGGTTGTGCCTGACGGGATACCGTCCTCGCCGACAAACTCACCGTTGGCATCGTTATACCGCCAGCCGTTGAATGTGTAGTCGTACTTTTCCAGCGGCTGAAGATCTACCGAGTCAAGGATCGTGTAGCTATCGGGATTGTCGTTTTGGATACCCTTTGTGTTGTTGTAGGTAATGGAATATCTGTCAGCCGTAGCAATAGCGGTCAGAGTGATATCCCCGGGCTTGGAGGTGTCGATCTCTGTGACCTGCTCCTGCGTTGTATCATCTATCCAGTACAGGAAGGTATAACCCTTTGCCTCCAGCGGCTGTAGGCTGATTTTGCCCTCCGCAAGCGGGAATGACTTCGGATTGGGGTTGGTATAATCTTCTGTCATTATCACTTTGAGGTTGTATGTCACATTGATACGGTTATCCAGCATGGCAGACGCAAGATCGTCGGTCTTGTAGTCGGCATAGATCTGCATACTCGCACCGTAGCGGAGCATATCGCGGAGAGTGGAGATGAGTTTCTGGTCGGTAGAGCCTGCAATGCCCTCCACAAGTCCAAGCTTGCGGGCGGCATAGGTGCATACGCTGTACTCCATTTCCTCACCGTAGTATGTTTTACCGTTGTATACCACATAGGGCTTTGAAGCTATCATGTCATTCATTTCCTTGGCATAAAGCTCCGTGTATCTGACTATGTAGCAGGTGTGTGAATTTTCGTTATTGCTGATCGTTCTGACCTCTGTTGCTCTGAGATCGGAAGATGCGGTTTCGGGTGTATGTTCCGTCACGCCCTCGCGCCAGAAAAGCATTCCGACATCGGCGGAGGTAATACCCGACGCACCATCGACCTCTATTGCATACATAATGTTTACCTGAGCGCCGAATTCGAGATTCTGCGCAAAGACAGACGCAGTCGGCACGGCTTTGGTTTCCGCAGCACTTACCGTGAGTCCGCAAACAAAGAGTATCGGCAATGTCATAAGCGTCAGAAAAGCCATAAACAGTCTCTTTTTCATAAATTTAACTCCTTTCAGAATATGTTTTCGCTGTGGTCAAAACTTGCTTGGCTCATTGATATCCCATTCGCCTTCATTGGATGACGTGAGGATATCAGCCGAAGAAAAGTAAATAATATCGATCTTCGGCTCCTCGTAGGTCAGCTTAGCCTGTGAGGCTTCGTTCAGGTTTTTGCAGGTGATCTCGTTTTTCATGGTTTTAACTCCTTTCAGAATATATTATTCACTGCGATCAAAACTTGTTGGGAGCATTGAAGTCCCATTCTCCTTCGTTGGAGTTTGTATTGGCGTCGGTCGAAGAAATGCTGTTCTCCTCCCTGGTTTCGGCGGAAACAGTGGGTGTTTCCGTTTTGCGTGTAGTTTCCTGACTTGGACTTACCGTAGCGGCGCTGTCCGTGCTTTCATTGGCAGACGGTGAAGATGTTTCTTCTTTGGCGCTCGTTACAGCCGACTGGAATTCCGTGGCTGTAATTGAACCATTGTCTTTGACGGTTTTTGATGTTTTTGTTGAATTACCTGTATTCATGTCTGCTGAGTCGGAAGCATTTTTTTCAGGATCATCAACGGTCGTTGTATCAGTCGATTTTTCTTCGCCTGCTTCGGTAATGTCCTGTATTGATGTGCTATTACTTTTCTGAGAATCTGAATCACCGCTCTTACAGCCGGCCTGACAGACTAAAGACAGAAAAGCAATTGAAAATGCTGCGATTTTTAGCCTCTGCATAATACTGTCCCTCCTTACATAAATTGCCAAAAGCGCTTCACTTACGGCAACACCTTTACACAATTAGAGTTTAATCTAATTATATCATATTTGTTTTGAAATTGCAATACTTTTTTATTTTCGTAAGAGCCATTAATTCATGGAGCCTTAATGCATTCTTTACAATAATTTCCGGTAACATCATGAACGTGCATTGCAAGCTGTTTAAGTTCATCAAGTACCTGCGGACTTCATGTTCACGTTAATCGGAACAGCCTCGGCAAGCTGCCTGTGCCGGTTATCAGTCACAGCGATGTGCAGATCGTTTTGAGACTTGTAACGGTGCTTGCCGCTACGCACCTTGCAAACAAGGTGAAGCGAATCATAAAGGACATTTCAAAAAGTATACATTATGAGATCGCTAAAAATTAGCTGAAAGAACGTTCCAAAAGGTGGCATTTGGAGTTTTGGGACATACCGAAATTCACAGCCACTTTTTGGAACAGATCGGAGGAATATATGGACAACAGGGTTTATGGATATGCTCGTGTATCTACTCGTGAGCAGAAAGAGAATCGTCAGATCGAAGCACTTATCAGATTTGGAGTCCCTGAACAGAACATTATAGTCGATAAGGCTTCCGGTAAAGACACAGAACGTGAGGGCTATCAGTATTTAAAAAGGCAGATACTGCGCACAGGTGATACACTTGTTATCAAAGAGCTTGACCGTCTCAGTAGAAATAAATCTGATATTAAACGTGAACTTGAAGAGTTTAAAACTATGGGGGTACGAGTTAAGATACTTGATATTCCTACGACTCTTACAGACTTTCCCTCCGAACAGAACTGGGTAATGGATATGATAAACTCGATCCTTATAGAAGTTCTTGGTGCAATTGCTGAAAATGAGCGCAGGAAAATAAAAATAAGGCAACGTGAAGGGATTGAAGCAGCAAAAAAGAAAAATGTTCGTTTTGGACGTCCTCCCAAGCCTCTGCCGGATAACTGGCATGAGGTGTTGTTGGAAGTTCGCTGCGGAAACAAAAAGCCTATAGATGCTATTCGAGAACTGGGCATTTCTCGTTCGGCATATTATAGGCTTTATCAAAAGCTTTAACTGTGCGGGTTATTTAAGGAGCTGAATATATGGAAATTTATGATAATCAGGAGAATGGATACATAGCGGTTTGGTTAACGAAAGAGGAGAAGAGCCGCTATGACCGTGATAAGCTTACCGGTCTGCTGTTGAGCAAAACTAACGTGACAAAATGTAAAATAGTATACTTTTTCTCAGGTTCTGAAGATTTGTGCAGGAATACGGAGGGACTGCTGCTTGCAAATCTGAAAAACGTTTAATATGCCGCACAGCTAACTTTTCCGAGTTGGCTGTGTTTTTTTGTATAGATCAAGGTTTATGGAAATGCAAAAACAATCTTGATATTTTTAATATTTAATGATATAATGAGTACAATGAGTATTCAAGAAAGGAGCGGTAACATATGGGTATCTATGTGAATCCCGGAAATGCTGCATTTCAGAGGATAAACAATTCCGAATATGTGGATAAGACGAAGCTTATTGATCTGATAAACGCAAGGATAGGAACGAATAACAACCTCGTTTGCATAAGCAGACCCCGCCGCTTTGGAAAATCCTTTGCTGCAAAAACACTTGCAGCTTACTATGACTGCTCGTGTGATTCGCATAATCTGTTTGATGATAAGAATATCGCGGAATGTGAGTCATATGAAAAGCACTTGAATCAGTATAATGTCATTAGTCTGGATATAACAGGTTTTATATCTGAGGCAAAGCGGGAATGCGCATCATTAAGAGATATCCCCGGAAAGATCATAAATGCTGTCAAAGATGAATTATCGGGATTTTTAAATGATATTCCCGCAGATAAAACTCTTGAAGAATGTCTTGCTATGTGCGTTGACCGGAAAAACGGTAAACCTTTTATTTTTATTATAGATGAATGGGACGCTATGATACGCGAAGCAGCAGACGATCCTAAAGCGCAGGAAGCTTATCTGAATCTTTTAAGATCATGGTTCAAGAATAACAATTTCACTCCTAAAGTTGTTGCTGCTGCCTATATGACAGGGATTCTGCCTATAAAGAAGGACGGCTCGCAGTCCGCTATCTCGGATTTTGAGGAATTTACAATGGTGAATCCCCGTGATTTCGGAGGATATGTTGGCTTTACCGAAGATGAAGTCCGTCGGATCTGTCAAGAGAACGATGCTGATTTTGAAATGATGAAGATATGGTATGACGGTTATTCATTTAAAGGAGCAGGTTCGGTATACAATCCTAACTCGGTCATAAAAGCTGCCAAATATGGTGATTTCGATTCATACTGGACTGAAACATCTGCTGCCGAAGGGCTTATGCAATACATCAGCCATGACTATAACGGACTTACTAAAACTATCGCTGAACTTATCGCAGGGATAGAGGTTAAGGTCAGTGTAACAGGTTTTGCCAACGACCTGACAACATTCCGCGGAAAAGACGATGTACTTACGCTGATGATACATCTCGGCTATCTTGCATATGATTCCGTTAATAAAACGGTGCGGATACCGAATGAAGAAATAAAGCTGGAGTTCCAGAAGGCTGTCAGGGAAGTCAGACACACTGCAACTATCGAACGTCTCAGGGCAAGCGAGCAGCTTTTTCTTGATACTATCGAGGGAAATGAAACTGCCGTTGCAGAGCAGATAGAAAAGATACACATGGAGGAAACTTTGCCTATCCACTACAACAAGGAGGATAGTCTGCGAAGTGTTATCAAACTTGCTTACTATACCTATCGTGACAATTATGTTCAGTGGGAGGAACTTCCTGCCGGAGCAGGCTATGCGGATGTTGCGTATCTTCCAAAATATGACTCAGGATATCCCATACTCGTTATAGAACTGAAATGGAACAAGACTGCTGAAACAGCTATTCAGCAGATAAAAAACAGACACTATCCCGATTCGTTCAAGGGGCTTGGCAGGGAAATAATCCTTGTTGGTATCACCTACGATAAGGACGCTCCTGCCGGAAACAGGAAACATATCTGCAAAATAGAAAAAGTAGAAATGGAATAGACAGTAATAGTCCCCGCTCAATGAGCGGGGACTGTTTTATTTTTTGAGTGTCATATGTAAGCTTTCCGCTATATTACGCATTGCATTACAGAAGCTGTATTCCTGTGTCAATGATGTCAGTAAGGGGTCGCCCTCTCTTATCCTCATAGTGCGGCGTATCTCCTTTGGGATAACGACGCGGCCGAGGTCATCGATGCGTCTTACGATTCCAGTAGCTTTCATATATATTACCTCCGTAATTTTTATTGGTTAACGCTGTTATTATCTGCGGAAATTTTTTGTTTATTCGGAAAAGATCATTATTGCCGAAGTCTCAGAAATGTAAGAAGCCGCACGAAAATCCGCGTATTCGGTTAAAGATCTGCTTGACTTATATAAATAAGTGTGGTAAAATATATAAGCATGATAAAACAGGTAAATTTTTTAAAAATTAGAGATCGATCAGCGGTCTCGGATAAGTGAGGGTAAATATGGGTATAAGTGTGGTTTTGCTTGCCTATAAGGAGGCAGAAAACCTTTCTTTTCTTCTGCCGAAAATAAAAGGCTTTTTGGACGAGTTGCCGGAGGAGTACGAGATCCTCGTAATTGATACAAAAGAACCTCTTGACAATACTTCGGAGGTCTGTGAGCAGTTCGGCGCACGATACATAAATCAGGAGTATCCCGGTTTCGGCGGAGCTTTCCGCACGGGAATAAAGTATGCGGAAAAGGACAAGTTCCTTATCCTCGACAGTGACGGCTCGCACGACCCGAAGTATATTCCCGACATATACAAGAAATTCACAGAGGGCGGATACGACCTCGTTATCGGTTCGCGCTATACCAAGGGCGGCGAGACAAATGACAGCAAAAGCTCAATAATCATGTCGCACATTCTTAATACGTTCTTCCGTATCTGCCTCGGAATAAAGGCAAAGGATATCTCCACCGACTACCGTATGTACCGCACGGAGCAGTTAAAGGCAGTCGAACTGGAAAATGTGAATTACGACGTTCTTCAGGAAGTTCTCCTGCGAATGAAGCAGAACAAACCGGACCTCAAGATAGGTGAAGTACCGATCTCGTTCCAGAAGAGGATCTACGGCGAATCCAAGCGCCGTCTTATCCCGTTCATCATCGGCTACATGAAGTCACTGGTAAGGTTCACATTTATAAGATACCCGCTCCTGCGAAACATATTGCTTTACGGTATCTTCGGACTTATTGCGGCAGGACTCGATTTCGGAGTGTTTACCGCTCTTACAAAGACCGTCATGAAAAACGTTCCCGAGGCGGCGAGCGTAATAGGAAACATTGTCGGATTCATCTTTACATTTACGACCAACACCTACTGGAATTTCCGCAAAAAGGACAGGATAGCAGTAAGGGCAGCCTCCTACGGCGCGGTAACGCTTCTGGGAATGGGACTTTCCACCGCACTGATACATCTGTTAAAGGACAGCATGAACCTGTATCTGCTGAAAATACTCGTTCTGCTGCTCGTATCCGCAATACAGTTCGTGCTCAACAAGCTTGTTACCTATAACAACAAGATCATAAAGGGCAGGGACTGATCCCGAAATGAAAGGAAGCGTTAAAATGTCTGGTAAGTCAGTCAAATCGGCTAAGTCTCTCAAAAGCGGCAAGCAGTCGGTCAGGTTTACGGATAAGCGGAAAAATACCCTGCTTATGCTTGTACGCTTGCTTATAGTATTTGTCATACCCATTATCGTGGCAAAGATGATGTTCAAGAAACTGGATATCCACCCATACGGCACAAATTCTCTGCTGTCCATTGACCTTTGGACGCAGTATTTTCCGATGTACCGTCAGTTCGCGCAGACGGACTCGATATCCGAGGCGATCTACTCGTGGAACGGCGCGCTCGGTTACAACAGCTTTGTGCAGAACGCATTCTATTGCCGAAGTCTGTTCCTGCTGATATTCAAGCACGTTTCAATGGAGTCCTCCATTGCGTTTATCGACAGCGTTGCCCTGCTGAGATTTGGTCTGAGCGCGCTCACCTGTCAGCTCCTGTTTGAGTATAAATTCAGGGACTCGAACAAAAAGCCCGTGCTTATGGCGATATCGCTTTGCTATGGACTGTGTTCATACGCGATATGCTTTGTAATGCAGTGGATGTGGACGGACTGCATTTTCCTTGCTCCGCTGGTCATTCTCGGTCTGGAGATGCTGCTGGACAAGAAGTCTCCGCTCCTCTACACAGCCGCGCTTGCGCTCACCATTTACACAAACTTCTATCTCGGATTCGGAGTGTGTATTTTTACGGCACTTTACTTCCTTGCGGAGACTATCAGGAGAACCGAGAACGAGATCACTTCACACACCCGCAAAGAGACCATGAAGTCCGTTGGACAAAGCGTTCTCAGATTTGCGATATACTCCATAATTGCCGGCTGTCTTACAGCAGTTATCCTTATTCCGACACTCAAGGGACTTTCGCTCTCGATGTCCGCAAATGAGGGAAAACTCGACTTTAAGCAGTGGTACCACACTCTTGCCGACAATATGAACGCGCTCCTCCCCGAAACAGGAGCGTCCCTCGAATACGGTGTTGCGAACATCGCTACGGGACTTGCAATGTTCATTCTCATACCGCTTTTCTTTACCAATACGGAGATAAAGTTCGGTCAGAAGATCGGATACGGCGGTTTCCTTTTTGCTCTGTATGCAGGCTTGAACTACAATCCTGCGGATTACGTCTTTAACGGTTTCCACTTCCCGAATCAGCTCCCCGGCAGATGGAGTTTCCTTTTCTCGCTTGCACTCGTTATAGTTGCGGCAAGCGGAATCGAGAAACGCGGCGGGATCAAGCTGCGGTCGATAATCACTTCGCTGATAATGGGTATGTTCTTCGTGTTTATGGCTCGCTACAGCACCATGACTCAGGAAAAGCAGGATCATATCAGCAGTTGGATACGGTTGCTCGTTATCTTCGCGGTGATAATGATATTTGAAGTCGCATTCAGCGCTTACTCAGAGAGCCGACTCAAAAAAGCCGAAAAGCTTGAGGCTGAGGCTACAGCGAAAAATCCGCTTGATGAGAAAAAGCAAAAAAACTGCATTATCGCTTCAAAAGTCAGCAAGTATATTTCTGCCGCGATGTCGGTAGTGCTTGCAGTTGCGATCGCTTATGAGGGCTGCTCGAATGCTTACAAAGTTGCCGTAAGCAGCAATGGTATGAGAACTTCGAGCATGGAGAGCTATAATGACGCAATGGGTTTGTTCACCCAATATGGTGAAAAGTACGATAGCGGCGATGATGATTTCTACCGTATGGAAGTAAATCAGGGCTGGACTTTCAACGACGGTGTTCTTGGCGATTTCAAGGGAATGACCTACTACGGCTCGACCCTTAACGGCAAGGTGTTCAGTCTCCTCAGATATCTCGGAAACAGTATATACGCACTCAATGTAAGTACGATATACAACCACACTTCACCTGTTCAGAACGGAATTTTCGGAGTCCGCTACATAATCGACAGGGGAAAGAACCTCGACTCACTGATGCCCGGAATGGATCTTGTCGAGACCGGTGATGATTGCTATGTTTGGGAGAACAAGACTGCTCTGCCGATAGCTTATGCAGTAGACCCTGCTGTGACCAACTTCAAGGTCGATGATCAGTTAAGACCGCTGAGCGCTCAGAACCGCCTTATGAATCTGATGTGCGGCGGAGAGGTAAACGCTTTTGAAAAGCAGACTCCTTCAGCGTTCACTTGCAGCAACTGCCAGCTCGATGAAAATGAGGACTGGAACAAGAATTATTTCTACCGCACCGATCCGTCAATGGCGGTCACATTCAATTATACTTATGTGTGCCCTGACGAGCAGCCTCTCTACCTTGAGAACAATTTCCGCGCGGGAAACATCACAATGACGGTGAACGGCGCTGAGACCAAAATTGATGTCGGCTCAGGACTTTTCAAGTACATCGGTTCATTCCCCGCAGGCACGGAAGTTAACTTTGCTTGCGAGGTTACAGGCGTTGAAGTAGGCTGCTTTGGTCTTGATGTTTACCGCTTTGATATGGAAAAGTGGAAGAGCATTTACAACAACCTCAGCAGCGGCGGTCTTGACGTTACATCGTTTGATTACACCAAGATAGACGGAAAGATCGACATGAAAACAGACGGCACGGTAATGTCCTCGATTACACAGGACGGCGGCTGGGACGTTTACGTTGACGGCGAGAAGGTGGATACCTACACTATCGCAGGCGCGCTCGTTGCCTTTGATCTGAATGCAGGTCAGCATGATATAACATATAGGTATCATACTCCCGGACTCCTTGCCGGAATCTGCGTAACGCTTGTTTCACTCGCTGCATTCGTGGCTTGCTGGCTTGTCTGGAGAAAACGAAACGGTCTGAGCTTCAACGTTCCTTTCATCAAGAAAAAGGACGAGACTGCGGATCCAAAGAGCAGTAAAAAATCTGCCAAGAAAACAAAGTCCAAGAAGTAATGACAACATGAAAGATAAAAAGATCCGATACGGCAGACTGCTGTATCGGATCTTTTCAGTACCTGTGCACGCGATTTCTATGTGCACAGGTTCTTCAGTATTCGATCCCCTTTCTGGCAGGGATACCCTTTTCGTAAGGGTGCTTTACGGCTTTGATCTCGCTGACGTAATCGGCGTCGGAGATGAATTTCTCGGCAGGGTCTCTCCCCGTGAGCACAAGTTCGCAGTTCTCAGGCTTATCAAAGACGAGCCTTTCCGCGAGCGCTTTATCCACGAGACCTGAGTTGTATCCTGCAAAGAATTCGTCCACTATAAGCATCTGAATGCTGCCGCTGTTCATAAGTTCGGCTGCACGTCCGAGCATGGCATTGTGACAGGCTGTAAGCTCAGCCTTGTCCGCGTCACTCATGGAAAAGGTAAAGCCGTAATTTTTTTGCGGACGGTCAACGGTAATATTGGGCAGCAGGCTCAGACTCGCAAGCTCCGCGGTAGGGTTTCCCTTTAAAAATTGTACGATATGAACCCTCATTCCCGAACCTGCCGCGCGGACAGCAAGTCCGACAGCCGCTGTGGTCTTGCCCTTTCCGTCTCCGCAGTAAATATGTGTAAGTCCCATAAAAAGCTCCTTTGGCAGTATTTTCTGCCCTTATTATACCATGTATCGCCCGAAGATTCAACGCGCCGTCGGTAAAATTTTCCAAAAAGGTGTGTGCAATATCTTATGAGGACAGGTTCTTATATTGGATTGCCATAAATCTGTTTTACGGGCGGTGCTGCGTTTGGTGATATGAAACAACATTTAGTTTTATATATAAAAAAATCAAATTAAGTATTGCTTTTTAAGTCGGCTTTTATTATAATTATTAATGTAACACCGCACAGAGCCTGCCCATAAGATACGCCGGCAGACGGTCTTGGTGCGATGTTGTGATTTTACGTTTTAATGGAGATAATATGACAAAGTTTAAATTAAAATTATCGCTGTCGGATCTGATGTTCTTTATTCCGTACACGTTGTATTTCCTGTCGTTTTTTCTTGAGGATCTTCCGCTGGAGGGCAGTTGGTTTACGATAATAAAACTGATAAGATACCTTTCCTATGCGCTGTTTATGCTTGACGGCGTTGTCATAAGCAGGAACGTACTCAATCTTAAAGCAGTTTCAATACTGGCATTACTGGCAGTCTATGTCGGGATAATGCTGTTTACGAAAGATACCTATTTCCTCTCGCTCGCCGTTATCGTATATACAGCGCAGAAGGTAAAGATAAAAAAGGTGTTCAAAGTCTCGTACTACCTGCTTATCGTTTTTACAGCGGCAGTTCTGCTGCTTGTTGCGGCAGGAGTTCTGGAAAATACAAATCTTATTCTGAACGGACGAAGCAGATACACTCTCGGTTTTTATCACAGTAATGTATTTCCGCTGATAGTTTTTTATATTTTTGCGTACAGGCTTATAATGGGCCGTGTGAAAAAATACGAGTTTATACTGTGGATAGCGGCTGCGGTCATGGTTTTCCGCGTATGCAATTCGAGGTCGGGCATAATCGGCATGGCTGCGGTTATCGGACTGTATCTCTTTTTCTCGGTATTCAATTTCAACTACAAGAATTTCTTTATAAAGTTCGTGTTTAAGTATTCTTTCCTGTGGCTGAGCATATTCAACTTTGCCATGATAATCCTTCTGCCTAAGAGGATACACTCTGTTTATATGCTGAATCAGATGTTCACGGGAAGATTTGCGCTGTCGTATCTGAAAATGCGCGACCTTGGCTTCCACTTTATCAGCCTTCTGCCGGGAAGCGCTTTCTCGTCAAGCCGATACGTTATTGACAGCGGCTACTCATATGTCCTGCTGAAGTACGGACTGCTGTTTACTCTGTTTTATGTGGTGCTTCAGGCAAAGCTTTTCAACAAGTACAAGCACAGAAAAGAGATAATTTTCGTATATTTCGGCGTTACGCTTACAAATTTCATAGACAACGACCTTTTCAGCTATGGTTTTATTCCGTTTATTCTTTTAGCTTTCAGCAGCGATTACAAGACCGATATCAAGGCTATTCTTGCTAAGCTGAAAATACCGGGACTGAAACGGTTAAAGCTCAACTGACCCATGCGGCGGTTGAGCCGCGCGAGGTGAAATAACAATGATAGAAATTACTGATAGATCAAAATGCAACGGCTGTCATGCCTGTTACAGCATATGCCCGAGATCATGCATAGAAATGAAAGCCGACAGCGAGGGTTTTCTCTATCCGCGGGCGGATAAGGAAAGGTGCGTTGAGTGCGGACTGTGCAGTAAGGTATGTCCGATAGAAAACGGCAAATCACGCTCGGAAAGCGGAACAGCGCTCGGATATGCCGTCATGAACAATGATGAGGAGACCCGTCTGAAAAGCTCATCGGGCGGTGTGTTCACGCTTATCGCAAAGCAGATCATCAACAGCGGTGGAGTTGTTGTAGGAGCAGCTTTTGCGGACGATTTCAGATCCGTGCACCACATAATCATTGACAGCGAAAATGAAATAGAAAAGCTGAGAGGCTCAAAATATGTTCAGAGCCGCATTTCGGATACCTATAAAAGGACAAAGCAGGAGCTTGAAAAGGGGAGAAAGGTTCTCTTTACGGGAACTCCCTGTCAGATAGGCGGACTTTTGTCTTACCTTGGCAAGCCGTATGATGACCTCTTTACGCAGGACATAGTCTGTCACGGCGTTCCCTCTCCGATGATATGGTCGGACTACGTTGATATCCGTGAAAAGGCAGCCGGCTCGCAAACAAGCAACTTATCGTTCAGGAACAAGTCAACAGGCTGGAAGTCCTACAGCGTTTCATTTGAATTTTCCAACGGAAGCAATTATATGCAGAGAAGTTTAAGCGATAATTACATGAAAGGCTTTCTGAAAGACATCTACCTCAGACCAAGCTGCTATAGCTGCGCGTTCAAGACCAAGGACAGACAGTCCGACATAACGCTTGCCGATTTCTGGGGGATACAGACGGTAATGCCCGAGATGGACGACAACAAGGGAACTTCTTTTGTGTGGATACATTCGGAAAAGGGCAGAAAGCTGTTTGAGGAGATAAAGCCGCAGGTGGTTTTCAAGCCTGTCGAGCCTGACACGGCTTTAAAGTTCAATGTGTCTGCGGTAAAGAGCGTTGAAGTTCCGCAAAAGAGACGGTATTTTTTTGAGGCAAGAAACAACGCCGATCTTGAAAAGCTCATATCAAAGCTTACAAAGGAAAAGGCAGGCGTCAGACTGACAAACTTTGCCCGAAAGGTAAAGAGGAAATTGAGCCGCTGATCCTGCTCTGCACGGGAGTATAACGTCAATTGACTAATAAAACCGTATATGTTATAATTATAAGTATCAGATAGTTTGAGGAGGAAATGCCATGAACAGCGATAAGCAGATAAACTTGATTATTGCTATTAACGAAAGCTATATTCCTATGTGTAAGGCTATGTTATTTTCGTTTGTGACCAATCATAAGGATAATAAGATAAATGTATTTTTGCTTAATTCTTCTATAAAAAAGGGAAAGCTGAAAGAACTTGATGCATTTGCGCACAGTCTCGGGATAAAGCTCAGCGTTGTGGAAGTTCAGCCCGAGACGATGCTCCACTCGCTTAAAGCGCAGAGCAGGTTTAGCATTGAGATGTATTACAGGATCTTTGCGCACAAGCTGCTGCCGGAGGACGTAAAGCGCGCGCTGTGGATAGATTCCGATATCATTGTCCTGAAAAACATATCGGACTTCTATTTCCAGAGCTTTGACGATAAGCCGATAGTAGTGTGCAGGGACTTCGCCTACGACTCCGCCGAGATAGCGTCTATCAAGAAAAAGCTGAGCATTGCTCCCGAGCATGATTACTTCAACTCGGGCGTGATACTTTTCAATTTTGATATTATCCGCAGGGAGTTCAGCGAGACGGAATTTGAGAAGATAGTGGACGAGTACGGCAGTTCGCTGAAGTATCCCGATCAGGATCTGCTCAATATGATATATCAGAACCGCGTGAAGTATGCCAACGAGATCGCCTACAATTATCAGGTCAATAATACCGTCAGGGCGGACGCGGAAAATCTCAACATCAGGATACTGCATTACGCAGGCTATAAAAAGCCGTGGTCGCCGAAAATTGCCAACCCGATATGCAGATATTACTGGAAAAACCAGTGGAAAATGAAGAATTATTCCGAATTTTTCAAGTTCTACCTGATCTACTGCATATACGCTCCCAAGAAGCTGCTCAGGCGAATAGTGAAAGGTAACTGATTATGAGTTTAAAAGTGGGGATTCTGACCCTGTACTATGATAATAAGAATTACGGCGGCTTATTGCAGGCATATGCACTCCAGCATTACCTTGAACAGAGCGGCGTTGACAGCGAGCAGATATGCTATAGGAACGATTTCAGCGAGGCGGCTTTTTACAAGCAGAACATTAAAGCCAGCACGGGGATCGCGAAGGTCAAAAAGACGGTAAGGTTTGTGCAGTTCTTGCTCAGGAGCGGACTCAACAGCGTTATGAACCTGAGGATAAAGGGAAAAATAGCCGTCAGAGACAAGGCTTTTTATCGTTTTCAGAATGCAGTTCCGCACTCTGAGAGAGTATACGATAAGTCAAGCATAAAAGAGTCGCTGAAGAAATACAGTGCGTTTGTCTGCGGAAGCGATGTTATATGGAATGCGGGGATACCGGCTTATATAAGCTGTCTGGGCTTTGTTCCAGACGGCATGAAAAAGGTAGCTTATGCCCCGAGTCTTGGAACTTCCGTGCCCCCCGAGTGGTGGCTGAAAGAGTATAAGCCCTTTCTGGAGAAACTCGATGCGGTTTCTGTAAGAGAGCAGTCGATAAATGACTATATAAGCGGGAAAATCCCCAAGCTTGGAGTAAAGACCATGCCAGACCCGACATTTCTGCTCACTTCCGCAGACTGGAACAACACTATCGCGAAGATCCCTCCAAAGGTCTCGGGGAAGTATATGCTCTGCTATCTGCTTGGCGACAGCATTGCGCAAAGGCAGGGAATCAAAGCGCTTGCCGAAAAGAATGGTCTCAAGATTGTAACTTTCCCGTTCATTGCCGACGGAAAATACAGAAAGTGCGACAGTGATTTCGGCGATCATAAGCTTTTTGACGTTTCTCCGTCAGAGTTTTTGAGCCTTATTAAAAATTCCGAGATAGTCGTGACGGATTCCTTCCATGCGGTCGTATTTTCCTTGATTTTCCACAAGAATTTCAGGGCAGTCAACCGAATGAACAAGAATTCATCGGGTATGTCGGGAAGAATCACAAATCTGTTGAAAGCTGTGGGGCTTAGTGACTTTTTTGTTGAGAATAATGCAGAGATAGCCAAAAACAATATAAACGCAAAAATTGACTTTGAAAATGCCGACAAAGCGGTCGAAGCCATGAGAGCAGAAGGTCAGAAGTATCTGAAAGACTCTCTCGGATTCTAAGAAAATGTAAAAAGTTTTTTTGATTAATAATGGGATTCTAAAGGGTTGTTAACCCTTTAGCGGATTCCAAAGGCA
>ERZ1027255.157-NODE-157-length-25300-cov-6.177500_pt1 | contig 25300 bp, 17 predicted proteins | sample MGYA00519261_ERZ1027255 | MGnify/ENA primary metagenome ERZ1027255 (study PRJEB26926, sample SAMN06164399) | human gut metagenome | biome: ENVO:00009003; feature: ENVO:2100002; material: ENVO:00002003 | host: Homo sapiens | place: USA | collected 2012 ...
TGAAGTAAATTAGTAAAACAACAAGAAAAGTGTAAAGTAAAATCAGTTAAAGTCAATAGTGCCACTTTTGCACTCCAATAGTGGCGCTTTTATCATACAATAGCGCCACTTTTACACTCTAATAGTGGCACTATTGGACTGTAAAAGTGGCTCTTTTGTATATTATGGGCTCAACAACGATGAAAAAACCCCACAAAAACGACCTAACAAATCTCTAAAACCGATTTTTATTTTGTAACAGGTTTTTACTCTTTTGTACAATATTTGCATGAGACATGTTTAATCATTTCTTCACTCGCTTCACGCCGTCAACGATGTAGACTCCGGCAGGGAGCTCGTTCCATGACTGGGTCTGCTTCACGCCCTGAACGGTGAAGATGCCCTTCTTACGTGCGGGCACGTCTGCTGTGATGTCGTTGATGCCGCTGGCGTCTTGCTCAATCACCACCTTGGCGGTGACCACCTCGCCGTTGAGCGCAACGGCTTTCTTCCCTGCGTCGTACACAGCACCTTCCGGCTGCTTGATGGAGCATCCGTCAAGCACCAAGTTGGCTATGTCGCAGATTGAACCTGTAGGGCCCGTAGCTTCCACGTGAGAGTTGTGTATGGTGAGCACCTCTTCTGCCACATTGTCGTTTGCTGATATGCCCCAGTCGCCTTCCACCTCCAACCAGCAGTTGACGATTTCGAGCGGAGAGCTTTCAAAAAGCACGGCGCATCTGTCGTTCGTTATGCTGAGCTTAGAACCGCTTTCGCCCATGATAGCTGTCGACTCGCACAGATATATGCCAGCTGAGTTGGTGACATTAATGGTGTTTGTGCCGAGCAACCTAATCACAAGGTCTTTGTATGTATTGTTGTAGATAGCATTACTGCCATCTACCTCAATGGTGGCGTTCACAAGAGTCAGGGTCTTGGTGTCGGGGTCGAAAGAGACGTTGCCGCTCACTCCCTCAATAATGCTGAGGTCAGCACAGTTTTGGGTTGTCACATCCTTGCCGGCAATCAAAATGCCATAGTTTTCTGGCTGAACCACCACCTTGTCGGTGACCTTCACGCCGTTAAGCGCCACGGCGTGCACATTTGCGTCGAAGGCAGCGTCAGCGGGCTGGGTGATGGAGCACCCGTCAAGAACGACGTTCTGGAAGTCGCAGATCGAACCGTTGCTGCCAGTAGCCTCAACGTATGCATTGCGCAAGGAGAGCATTTCACCACTCTCGCCATTATTTCCTCCTATGCCATATAAACCTTCCGTATACAGCTTGATACCTACAATCACAGCCTGCGAATTGTAGGCATATATTCCTGCAGATTCAGCGCTTTTCAATCTGAGGGTTCCTGATCCGCTAATATTGCAAGGTTTATTCCAGCCAGTAATACATACATTTTCTGTCGTAATACTGTTGTCGCCAAGCACCTCAATGTTCAATCCTTCACTGCTACTATTAATAAAAATACCATTATCGACATTATCGATGGTAGCATCCTGCATCGTGAGGGTATTCGTCTCGGGATTGTAGCTAATCTTTCCCTCCACTCCCTCAATGACACTGAGGTCAGCACTGTTTTCACTCGTCACCTCCACGTCGGCAATCTTAAAGCCATAGCTGTCTTGCGCCATCGCTAACGCTGACGACATCATCATTATCACAAGCATGAAGAACATGCGCATCCATGCGCCGCCTCTTGGAGGACTCTCAAGAAGCCGTTGGATGATTGACTGTTTGTTAGTGTTTAGTTTTTTCATAATCAGTTGGGTTTAGTATGTTAAACAAGTTTTTGTGTTATGCCATGCCCCGAAAGAGGCGTGGTTTACGTTTGCAAAGAAAGCGGTTTTACGCTCAAGTCAGTAGGATATTTCTTACAAAAAATGGCCAATTCTTAACAAAATAGCCCCACTTGTGAATTTAGCGCGTGAATTGACAAGCAGACAAGGCTAACTTAGGAGGCTATGGCGTCCCGCCGTAGCCACGCAGCCACGACCATAAGCGGAAAAACATATAAAAACACAAGATTACACAGGAAGTAAAGTCAAAAGTAAGAACTTAAGCAAAAGTCAATAAATAACAAAGCAAGAATGCCCGCAGCTCCTACTGTATGCCTTGTTAATCACAGGATTTTATAACCTTGTGTTTTTCTTTGTTTTTTCCGCTTGTGCTTTTCGAGAGAGGCAACAGCCTCTCATTCATTTATGGCATATATGGTCGTGAGAACTTGTTCTCACAAGACCATATAGGACATAAAGGAATTGCCGAAGGCTCGAAAAGCACAAGCGGATTGTGGAGTCTGGTTTTTGTCAAAGCCCTGCCTATTCTGCCAGCAAATGTCTGGCACGCTCTATTATCGTGTCCTCACCCTTCAGCAAATCGTCCTGCGAGAGACCGACGTTGTAGTCGGGGTCGATGCCGAACTCGGTGGACTCGCCGTCCTTGTCGTACATGGGGCATGCGGAGAAACGGACGCTCCAGCCGTTGGGCAGTTCAGAAGAGAAAGGCATGCCGGCACCGCCACCTGTGCGGTCGCCGACGACGATGACATTGGGGAAGCACTTCATGTACTTCACGAATTCGTTGGCGGCACTGTATACGGAACGGTTGGTAAGGACAGCCACACGCTTCTGCCACCTCAGGCCCTTCGACGGCTTGAGGCGCTGCTCCGCCATCTTCGAGAAGTCGTTACGACCCTTACCCGTCTTGTGCTGCATATATCCGACGAGTGTCTCCTCGTTGGTGAACCTTGCCGCCAGCTGTTCGGCACTCGTCACAAGTCCACCGCCGTTGTCGCGGATGTCCACTATGAGAGCATTGCACGTGGCGAGATACATCATCACGTCGTCAAGATTGCCCTCCCCCATCGGATTGGCGAAGGACGGACAGCGGACGTAGCCGATGTTGTCGTCGAGGATGCGATAGCGCAGACCCGAGGCAATGCGATAGTCGGTGCCGAGATAGCGCGAGAGAAGCGTGTCGCTGACGTTGGAGGGATAGTCCTCATGCCACGACCAGTAACGCGCCACGTCCCACGACGCATACATGTTGACGTGCCCGTCACGCAGCTCGCCAAGCATATTGCCGAGAACCTCGAAGAGCTGCACGGACGTCATGTGGTCGTCAATCTGACGTGAGTAACGCTCATGCACCTCGTCCCAGTCCAGTCCGTACGCCTTCTTCTTATAGTCGAAGAAGCAGTAATGCTCGTCCACGGCGCTCCATAGAGCCTCGAAGTTGCCGCGCGGATTGTCGGCATACTCGTCCTCGTCAACGCATGAGGAAAGCATGCAGAGACAAACCGCGCAGCAAAGGCCAAGGAGCATCTTGAGTGATGTGTTCCTTATATACATTATATATACGTTTTTACTTCATTAACTTAATGTTTCCGTTGGTGTCCAACCCTACGACGTACGTCTTGCCAGCCTTTGTGGAGAAACGCAGCGTCTTGTCAGAGTAACGCACCTCACACGGCTCGCCTGATCCGGAGCGGATGACAGCTTTCTGGAGCTTGCCGCCTTCCCAATGGATGTCCACATGGAAGTTGCCCCTTGCACGCAGACCCGTCACGCTTCCCTTTGCCCATGCGTCAGGCAGGGCAGGAAGCAGATGAATGAAGCCCATGTGACTCTGGAGCAACATCTCCGTAACGCCGGCTGTACCGCCGAAGTTGCCGTCTATCTGGAACGGAGCATGCGTGTCCCAAAGGTTGTCGAGGGTGCCGTTCTTCAGCAGGTTGCCATAGAGAGTGTAGGCATGGTTGCCGTCATGCAGACGTGCCCACTGATTGAGCTTCCATCCCATTGACCATCCTGTGGCTCCGTCGCCTCTATGCTCGAGCACCACCTTTGCAGCCTTAGCCAGTTCGGGTGTGGTGACGGGCGAAACGGTATGGCCCGGGTGGAGTCCGAAGAGATGATTGACGTGGCGATGCTCGTCCTTCGGGTCGTCGATGTCCTTCGACCATTCCATCAGCTGTCCGTAACGTCCAATCTTATACGGAGCCAGATGCTTCAGCGCGTCCTCCCACTGGCGGCGCTCCTTGGCGTCCTTGCCGAGTGTGCGGTTTGCCTGAACAGCGTCGAGGAGAATCTCGCGGATGACGGCGTGGGCGAAGGTGGCTCCCTCATCCACGGGTCCGTGCTCGGGCGAGGTGGACGGTGCTGCTGTATATACTCCGTCGGGACGATGCCACAGATAGTCAGCGGCAAAGTCGGCGCTTCCCTTCAGAATGTCATAATACTCGGCAAGGAAACGACGGTCGCGGGTAAAGTCATAATAGTTCCAGAGATGAGTGGCGAGCCACGGTCCGGCAAACGGAGAGAAGTTCCACGACATGTCCTCACTGGAGAGCGGCGTGGTGAATCCGAAGATATTGCCCGACACGGATGTGGTCCATCCACGTGTACCGAAGTATGACTTTGCCGTCACTTCTCCGGGCTTGATGAGCGTGCGGATGAAGTCGAAGAGGGGCTGCTCGCATTCGGAGAGCGCCGTCGGACAAGCCGGCCAGTAGTTCATCTGCAGGTTGATGTTGTTGTGATAGTCCACTCGCCACGGTCCGTCCACATTGTTATGCCATACTCCCTGAAGGTTGGCTGGCATATCGCCGGGGCGCGACGAAGAGATGAGGAGGTAACGGCCGAACTGATAATAGAGCTGCTCAAGGTAGGGATCCTTGGCTCCCTGACGGTAAGCCTCAAGGCGGCGGTTGATGGGCATGTTGGTGAAGGTGGTGTTGTCGCCCATAAGGTCAAGACTTACGCGACTGAAGAGGTTATGATAGTCGGCATAATGATCCTTGAGCAGACTGTCATAGCCTTTGTCCGCAGCCTTGCCGAGCCACGTAGCGGTGGTGGCAAGCGGATTGACGCCGACGTATGCCTTGGGGTCATGGAAGTCGGGGGCGTAGTTGGCGCGATAGTCCGTGTCGGCAGTGATGAGGAACACCACCTCATCCGCTCCCTTTACCGTGATGCGTCCTCCCTCATTGGTCAGCGTACCGCCGTGGTTGATGGCCTTTATGCGGATGGCGTACTGCATGTCGTTGTTGTCCAGACGGGCGTCCCACAGCAGGGCGTCAGAGCCTACGGCGGTCATCTTGCCCTCCGAAACGGGGTTGGGGGCATACGAGAAGGTGAGGTTCTGCATGCCTTTCTGAGATGCCTTGAAGCGTACGGCAAGGACGTTGGCGGGGCGGCTGACGAAGTATTCGCGACGATAGTCAATTCCGTCTTTGCTGAACTGCACGACGGCAAGGGCTGAATCGAGCGAGAGAGAACGGCGATAGCCAGTCATTCCGACGGCGCTTAGCCCGGTCTCTACGTAGAATTCGCCGGCTGTGGTGAAGCTACCGAAGCGGAACGGATCCTCAGCGTACGACTCGTAGGGCACTTCACTGTTAAAGTTCTTCTTAGTCAGTTGTGAGGCACGCTCCCAGTCGTTCTCGGCAAACGCCTTGCGGATGTCGGCTATGACATGCGCCGACTGCTTGTTAACGTTCCAGTAATAGTCGGCTCCCTTCTTGGTGTTGGGACCTCCGCGCCACAGCGTCTTCTCATTGAAGGTGATGCGCTCAGCCTCAACGGAGCCAAGAACATTGGCACCAAGCGAGCCATTGCCTATAGGCAGCGACTGCGACTCCCAGTCTGAGTCGGGATTGGTGGCGGTGTCGCCGGCAGAGATGGGCTTCTTGCCACCTGTGAAGTTCTCAGGATGGCCGCCATACCAGATGGCTTGTCCGCGTAACGATACGGGAGTGTCAAACCAGTAAGTAAGGGGCGTTTGGGTTTGTGCGGTAGTTGTCAGCGGAGACAACAAGAAAAGAGAGTAAAGAGATAATAGTTTCATACTTTTGTTTTAGTTGGATTAGTCGGATGAAGGCGAGAATGTGTCATGACACATTCTCGCCTTTCATTTATTTATTTCTGAATTTTAATGGTCTTGCCATTTGCGTAACGCACGATTGTGACGCCCTTTGCGGGAGCGTTCAGACGGCGTCCGTCGAGCGAGTAATAGCCTGTGATGGCAGAGTCAGCGCTGTCGGTGAGTTCCTTGATGCCGGTCCCTGAATTGTCGCCAACACGGCACTTGGCTGCATTGTCGATAATAGTCTTTGTCACAGCCTTGGTGTTCGGGTCGATGGTGCTGCGGATTATCAATGCGCAGACATTCAGCTTGGAGCGGTCCTGAATGAGGTTGTGCTGCGAGATATTCTCGAACGTAACAGTGGGATTCTGCATTTCGCCTACTGTGTAAGGAGCTGTCAGCGAACCTTCCACACCATACCTGATGCCCTTGCTGGCAATGGCAACCTGATTGAAAGTCAGTCCACTCACCACTGATACGCCGCCCAAGAAGGGAGCGTATTCCTCCGGCAGTCCTTCGATGCCGTCCCATTCGCCTGCGCGAACAGCCTGAACCCAGCTGTCGTTCTTCAGTCCGTCGGCTGTAAGCACATAAGCCACCTCGTACTTGTCGTTCTCGTCAGTGGGGAGGCACGGCAGCACGTCCGTAGAGACGATGATGTTATTGCCGCTCTCGTCGAAGTTGGCCTTTACGTTGATGTCGAAGTTGGCAGTCTGATTCATAGCCATATTGTATTCGCCCTCACCGGTGTAAGAGTTCACCTTTTCGTAACGGTTAAACGTAATATACGGTCTGCCCTCTTTCCATTCAGACGTTAAAAATTCTGTATATGCGTTTGTCCTCATTGCGTCGTCGTGGATGGATATGCCGATAAAGTCGTCTGGATGGATGCGCTCCAAGTACTCCATAAGGGCAATGCCACGCGGACAGTACTGGCACCACGTACCGGTGACATCCTCAAAGACAACGCGCTTCTTGGGAGCCTGCAGCACGGTGCTGCGTGTGATGATGGTGTACGGTATTGTTGCAGAGTTGTATTGACCGTCCACAAGCGTAATGTTGAGCATCACGTCCGACTCACCGATGGTCTTACCGGGCTTGATGGGGATATTCACATCCAGCATACTGCTGAAAGGAGTCTCGAAGTCCATGTTGATAGGCTCGGAAGTCTCGTTCGACTCATAATCGTAAAGCGTATACGTAATCTGGCTTACGGGATTGGTACCCCAGTTCATAAGTCGGATTGGCACGTTCACATATTCGTCAGAAGGAGTGACGGTCACCTTAGGTTGGAGCTGCGTCGGCGCAACTGAGTAAGTGTCGGCTGCCACATTGAGTGACATCGTAGTCAGCATCACGAAGAGAAGCGTGATGAAATGGAGTAGTCGTTTGGTCATAGTAATATGAATTTGATAGTGAAGATAGTGATTTATTTAAATGCAAAGCGGTGCCTATACGCGAAGATTACTTCCGCATAGACACCGTTTTTTATATAAGATTATAGCTGAATTTCAACGACACGGTCGATTTCGGTCGGCACGTTATCGAAGCTGATAACTACGCCGCCCTGACATTTCTGTGTCTTTACGGCGCGACGGCTTACGAAGTCGACAGCGCTGCGCACCTTCTTGTCGCCAAGCGGCAGGAAGAGCGACTTGTCCTGGAGGTTAAGGATGTGTACGAAGAGGCGGTTGCCCTTCTGCGTGGTCACTCCCCAATCATGCGGAGCGATGAAGCCTCCGCGTGTGCCATAGATGGTCTCGCCGTACACCTTCATCCACTCGCCCATCTTCTTGAGTCGCTCCACAGCCACTTCAGGAAGACATCCGTCCGGCTGCGGGCCGATGTTCATAAGGAGGTTGGCGTTGCGTCCGGCTGCTCCTACGAGGTAATGAACAAGAGTGGTGTCCGACTTATAGTTCTGGTCAGTGATCTTATATCCCCACATGCCGTTCATCGTCTCGCAAGTCTCAAGGGGCAGACGAGAAATCTGCTGACCAGAGAGTCCGGCTGTGTTCTCACCAGGCAGGTCGCGCTCGAACATCTGGAAGTCCTCGCCTTCAAACGGTGTCTGGTGATGGTTGTTACCGATAAGGCAAGCTGGCTGCAACTTATGAATAAGGGCATACTGCTCGGGCAGCTGCCAGTCGAACGACGGGTTCTGGTCCTGATCCCACCAGCCGTCAAACCAGATGGCTCCTACCTTGCCGTAGTTGGTGAGCAGCTCTGTCAGCTGATTGTTCATAAACTGATAGTAGCTCTTCCAGTCGCCATTGGAATTGGGACGTCCTGTTCCTCTACCCGTACGGCCCCACGGAGCATCCTCACGCCACCAGTCGATGTGCGAGTAATAGAAATGGATGCCGATGCCCTGCTTGTGGCACTCGTCAGCAAGTTCCTTTACGATGTCGCGCTTGAACGGTGTGGCGTCCACGATGTTATAGTCCGAATACTTTGTATGGAACATCGAGAAGCCCTCGTGGTGTCTGGTGGTGAAGCAGATATACTTTGCACCTGAAGCCTTGATGGCTGCCACCCAATCATGCGCGTTGAAGCGTGACGGATAGAATCCGCCAGCCAGTTTCTGATACTCGCGATAGTTGAGGTCCTTGTTGGTCATTGTCCACTCGCCGGTGGCGAGCATACTGTAGAGACCCCAGTGAAGGAAGATGCCGAACTTGGCATCCTGAAATTCCTTGCGTGCCTCAAGATTCTCTGCCGTGGGCACGTAATGGTCCTCTGCAGCAGCCTTCGGCGTAACCGAATAAGCCCCCATTGCCACCGAAATGGCAAGGAGGGCTGATGTGATACATCTTTTCATATAATGATTTATTGGGGTGAAGAGACGTACTGTATTACTTAACGGCAATGCATTCCACCTCTACCAATGCGTCCTTCGGAAGAGTCTTCACGGCAACGGCTGAGCGTGCCGGGAACGGCTGTGTGAAGAACTCAGCGTAAACCTCGTTCATAGCGCCGAAGTTGGCCATGTCTGAGAGGAACACTGTGGTCTTAACGACGTGAGAAAGGTCGACACCTGCCTCGCGAAGGATGTTCTGTGCGTTGGTGAGCGACTGACGTGTCTGCTCCTTTACACCACCCTCAACGAATGCGCCCGTAGCGGGATCGATGGGTAACTGACCTGATGCGAATACCATGCCGCCTGCCTCGATAGCCTGTGAATAGGGACCGATTGCTGCAGGAGCCTTGTCTGTACTAATCTGCTTGTTCATAGTTGTAATGATATTATTTTTAGGGTTTATATATGTTACTTATTGTGAGCTTATATGTGCTACTGTTATGTTTGCTTGACATTGCTGCCGACGCTTACAGCGTGTAGTCTACGAGTTTGAAGCCGCGCTTTACCAGTTCGTCCTTTATCTGGCGGATATGCTCCTCGTTCTTTGTTTCTGCCTGAAGACGCAGGATGCAGGAGTTGACATCTTCGCTGTCGGCGTTGCGCTCATGATTGACACGCACCACGTTGGCGCCAAGCTCCGCGAACACCTTGCTTACGCCGAGCATCTGACCGGGCTTGTCCTCCAGTTCGATGCACATCGAGCAGGTGCGGCCGCTCTTGGCAAGTCCACGATAGATAACGCGGTTGAGGATGGTAACGTCAATGTTTCCGCCGCTTACCACGCAGACTGTCTTCTTGCCTTTCACCGGCACCTTATTGAACATCACGGCTGCCACGCTGGCGGCACCTGCTCCTTCTGCCACCATCTTCTCGCTCTCGATGAGCTGCAGGATGGCAGCGCAGATTTCGTCCTCGCTGACTGTGACAATCTCGTCTACGTACTTCGAGCAGGTCTCGAAGGTTATCTTGCCCGGCTGCTTTACGGCGATGCCGTCGGCAATGGTTGAAACAGAAGGCAATGCTTCCTGCTTGTGATCGTTTATGGAACGTACCATGCTGGCTGCTCCAGCCGCCTGTACGCCATATACCTTCACTTCAGGATTGAGCGACTTCACTGCGAAAGCGATGCCTGAAAGCAGACCACCACCTCCTACCGGCACTACCACAGCTTCAATGTCGGGCAGCTGGTCGAGAAGTTCCAAGCCTATAGTTCCCTGTCCTGCGATAACGTTCTCGTCATCGAAGGGATGGATGAATGTGTAGCCGTGCTCGTCACGCAGACGAAGGGCTTCCTGATAGGCGTCGTCGTATACGCCCGGCACAAGTTTGACGTCAGCGCCGAGACGTTTTGTGGCTTCCACCTTGCTGATTGGTGCTCCTTCCGGCAGACAGATGAGCGACTTGATGCCCATCGCTGTAGCTCCAAGCGCCACGCCCTGTGCGTGGTTGCCTGCTGAGCACGCAATCACACCCTTTGCCTTCTCCTCGTCGGAGAGCTGCGAAATCTTATAATAGGCTCCACGTATCTTGAAAGAACCTGTGAGCTGCAAGCACTCCGGCTTGAGATAAACGTCACATTCCGTGTTTATTTTCGGGGCGTGTACCAGGGCAGTCTTACGTATTACCTTACTGAGGACGTAGCGTGCCTTATAGAAGTTGTCCAAATTCAGCATATTATCCTTATTATGTTACTTAATGTATGTTTTTCAGTCGCAAAAGTAAGCATTTATTCGGATATAGCCAAACTTTCGTATCAACTTATATATAATATATGTCAGAAACCACCGTATATGAACGGCTGGACATCTTCCGTAGCCATCTGCAATGCCATCTGCATGCAGACGATGAAGAGCACAAGCTTTACAGCCCACGGCAAGGTGACGAATCTCGCCTGAAGACGCTGGTATTGTCTCTCCGACACGAAGTAGGTGAGCATGACAGCGATGACCGACACGGTCCACATGGTTCGCGCATTGAAGAACGGCATGAGATAGTCCATACTAAAGTCTGCCGCTATCTTATTGTATAAGTCGGTCAGATGCGCCATGTCCTTAGCGCGGAAGAACGACCATGCGAAGCATACATATACATAGGTGAGCGTCCAGCTAATGGCGTTGCCCCACAAGGTGGATGGAAACGAGAAGTGGAGCTGGCGGCTGAAGAACTTATGTATGGCAAGTCCTAAGCCGTGAAGGGCGCCCCATATCACGAACATCCAGGAAGCACCGTGCCAGAGTCCTGCCACGAGCATCGTGATGATGTTGTTGACATACATGCGGACAGTGCCGCGACGATTGCCTCCGAGGGGTATGTAGAGATAGTCGCGAAACCACGTGGAGAGCGATATGTGCCAACGGCGCCAGAAGTCGGTAAGGCTGAGCGAACGGTAAGGGAACCAGAAGTTGTCCGGAAGCCAGAAACCGAGTATGGCTGCCGTGCCGATACTAAGGTCGCTATAGCCCGAGAAGTCGAGATAAATCTGGACGGGATAGCCCACAAGGGCTGCCGCACACTCGAAGCCTGAGAAGCCCTGTGGACCGTCGAACACCCAACTGGTGAACTGTCCGATATAGTCAGCGAGCATGTTCTTCTTCACCACACCGAGCATGATGAGCCAAAGTCCCACCCATACCATACGGCTGGAAGCCTGCTCATTGCGACGCAGACGAGGGATGAGGTTCTTGGCACGGGTGATGGGTCCGGCAAGCAGCAACGGGAAGAACGTCAGATAAAACATAAACTCCAACAACGTGGCATCGCCATCGAAGCGGCGACGATAGACGTCCACGGCGTAACTGATGGCTTGGAACGTGTAGAACGATATGCCCACCGGCAACGCTATCGAGGCAAAGGAGAAGTTGGTGGAGAGCATCGCTCCTATAACGTCGTTCATGAAGAACGAAGCGTACTTGAAGTAGCCGAGCACTCCAAGGTCAACGACAACGAGCAGTGAGAGCAATGCCTTGCGGGCAGCTCCCTCACGCGTCTTCATCTCCTGCATAAGAGCATAGTTGAAGCACGCCGTGGCTGGCAACAGCCACATCAGCGCACCGTTGAGTTTATAGGCAAAGAAGAGGTTGAAGGCAATGACGTATAGCATCATCGCTATCTTTGATCTCTGTCTTATAAGGGTGAAGACGGCGAGAAACGCTACGAGCGCCATCTGCACGGTTATGTCTGTATAGTCCATATATTGGATTGGTGTCAGTCTGTAACTTAATTATGAACACTATGTGGCTGGCATACATCACTGCTTACTGCGCATTGTCTGCGGCAGTAGCCTTTGCAGGAGCCTCAGCTTTGGCTGCAGACTTGGCTGCGTCAGGCTTGGCAGAGGTCTTCGCAGCATCGGTCTTGGCAGGATTCTTGGCATTGGGCTTCGCGCCATCGGTATGTTCTGCCGTGGCATGATGCTGTGTTTCAGCCTTGGGCTTTGCTGTATGCGCGTCAGTTGCGGGCGTTGCTGAGTTGTCGTCAAGAATCAATGACGGTTCTTCTTCTGCCTGTGCGGGCAGCGAGTCGGCACGATGTGCGGATCTTTTCGGGGTCTTGCCTACAAACAGCTGGCGATAATGCGCATTGCGTTTCTCCGGCTTTTCGAGCAGGAACGGATGTGCAGCCTTTCCACTCTTAAGCCATGAAACCAAATAGTCTGTCCATACAACGCCACCATGATAGGTAGGATGACGTCCGTCCTTCTGTCTCGGGAGTTTCAGTCCCTTCGATAGGAAGAAGTGGCGCTTGCCTGCCACCTGTTCAAGGACAGTGTTGATGCCCTTGTCTTCAGCCCAGTTTGGAGGACCAACCCATGTGTAAGGCACCTTACCGACTTTCTTAATGATGGCCTCAGCACGACGACGGATATTCTTCAGGTCTGCTGAATAAAGTTCGTTGCTGCCCAGACATATAAACACGTGTGTGGGATTGACGGAGCGCATATAGCGGACAAGAGTGTCGGTTTCCGACCATTGTTTTGTGCCCGAACCGTTCCATGTCACGCAGGTCAGCGTGTGTCCGTTCTTGTTGGCATAGTCTGATAGACGGAGTGCAAGAAGCTGAGTCATGGAGTCGCCTATGATTAGCAGACGCTGCTTGGTGGTGTCCACAGCCTCTGCCGGAGCATTGTCGTCCTTCGCCGCTGCCTCAATGTCGTCCGACTTCTCTCCTGCTACAGCAATGGACGGTTGTCCTATCTGTTTTAGATGCAAGGCGTCAGCTACGGAGTCTGGCACCATTGAGTAGCCAATGAAGTAGACAAGTGCTATAACGAATATCGAAATGAGTTGTAGTGTGGGTTTCACTTTCTTACAATTGTATGAATATGATTTAAAGATACTGCGGCAGCTCGAAGAGTCGTGTTCCGTTGCTTCCCTTCACAAGGATGTACATTCCCTGTGGCTTGTGCTCCGCAATGGCTTCCTTCACCTGCGATACGTTGTCGAACTTGCGGAATATGGCTGGTGTAGAGCAGTTTTCAAACTCCTCTCCTACGAGCCATACCTGCTCCAATCGCATGCCAGCAAGCTGGTCAACGATGCGCTGATGCTCGTCGTGCGAGACGCTTCCAAGCTCTTTCATGTCGCCGATAATGCACATCTTGTGCTGTGCCTCAATGGTTTCGAAGTTGGCGAGGGCGGCAGCCATACTTGTAGGGTTGGCGTTATATGCGTCAACGATAAGACTGTTGCTCTCCGTCTTCTCAAACTGTGAGCGGTTGTTGCTCGGCACGTAGGCGGAAAGGGCATGGCAAATCTGCGACGGAGCCACATCGAAATACGTTCCGATGGTTACTGCTGCAAGCATATTGGCGAGATTATAGTCACCGATAAGATGTGTTTCTACGTCGTAAGCGGTGTGATCAGCCTCCTTACGGGCGTCGTTCCACTGGAAGCTGAGCATCGGCTCACAACTGAGAGCGTGTCCTTTAATGGCAAGCCCAGCCTCATCGCCACGTCCGTACGACGTAAGCGGCAGGTCGTGTGAGATGCCCTTAAGATACTGGTTGTCGTTGTCGATGAAGACGGTGCGTGGATGCGCTGCGACGAAGCTGTCATGCTCGGCGTTGGCTGCGGTAGCACGTGGCTCCACGATGTGCGCACGCATAAAGTCGTAAAGTTCGCCCTTTGTGCGGATGACCCCCTCGAACGATCCGAATCCCTGCAAGTGGGCGCGTCCCACGTTGGTGATAATGGCATAATCAGGCTCTACAATGTCAACGAGAGTCTTGATGTCGCCAGGGTGCGAAGCTCCCATCTCCACAACGGCAATGTCGTGCTCGGGACGCAGACGCAGCAATGTCTTGGGCACGCCGATGTCGTTATTGAAGTTGCCCTGTGTGAAGAGCACGTTGTATTTCTCGCCGAGAACAGCCGAAGCAAGTTCCTTTGTGGTGGTCTTTCCGTTGGTTCCTGTAATGCCAATCACCGGTGTGCCGAGCTGACGGCGGTGGTAACGGGCGAGGAGCTGTAGGGTCTGGAGGCAGTCATCTACGATGATGAAGCGGCTGTCGCCATCCACGGCGTACTCCGATTCGTCAATGACAGCGTAGGCGCAACCCTTCTCAAGGGATGCAGCTGCAAACTTATTGCCGTCGAACGAAGCGCCCTTGAGGGCGAAGAAAATGGAACCGGCAGGACAGTCACGGCTGTCGGTGGTGATGGTGGGGTGTTGCTCGAAGAGCTTGTAGAGTTCGGATAATTCCATTTTTTACAGTTACTGTAAGTATCTATTTATATATGTATATTGCTATCGGATGATGGTTCATCAGAGCGACATCTCCTTAGAGAGGATGTTCTCGAGTTTCTCAGCGGAGAGCCTCAACTGGAAGGTTCCCTTAATTGCCACGGAAATGCCTCCCGTCTCCTCGCTGACAACGATGGCAATGCAGTCGCTGTCCTGCGATATGCCGAGAGCGGCACGGTGGCGCAAGCCAAGTTCTTTTGGTATGTCGTGGTTGTGACTGACGGGCAGGATGCATCCTGCAGCACGTATGCGCTTGTTCACTATCACCATCGCACCGTCATGAAGCGGCGAGTTCTTGAAGAAGATGTTCTCGATGAGCCGCTGATTGATGCGTGCGTCAAGGACGTCTCCCGTGTCGACAATGTCGTCAAGACTGATGGCACGCTCAATAACTATGAGCGCTCCAACCTTACCTCTGGACAAATCCATACACGCCATCACGATGGGCATGATGGTTTCCTTGTCGATGTTCTTGTCCTTGTCGCGATTGCTGAAGAAGAAGCGCATTATGGTCTGGAAACGCTGATGTGCTCCAAGCGAATAGAGGAAGCGGCGTATGTCCTCCTGAAAAAGGACAATAAGCGCCAGCACACCCACAGAGACAAGCTTGTCCATGATGGCTCCGAGGAGGCGCATCTCAAGCACCTGACTCACGAAGAGCCAGATTACCACAAAGACGATGATGCCGATGAAGACGTTGAGAGAACGGCTCTCCTTCATCAGTCGGTAGATATAGAAGAGCATCAGGGCGACAAGGAAGATGTCGATGATGTCCTTTATGGATATTTCAAACATACGCGTATATGTATTGTGAAAGTGTCAATCACTCAAGCCGCCGCAGCACACAACGGTCTGCACAGCTTCCTTAACGTCATGCACACGCAGGATGGAGGCTCCCTTCACGAGCGAGACAGCGTTGAGGGCGATGGTTCCGGGCAACGATGTCGTAGGGTCGCCGCCTGCTTTCTTGAATATCATGCTCTTGCGCGAAATGCCGACAAGTACGGGAAGTTCAAGTTCAGCGAGGCGCTCCGCATGACTCAGTATCTCGTAGTTCTGGTCGAGGGTCTTGCCGAAACCATATCCGGGGTCGAGGATGATGTCCTTTGCGCCGAGATCGCGAAGGCGCTGCACCTCATCAGCGAAGTTCTTCATCATCGTTTCGAGGGTTGGCTGCACGGACATGAGGATGTAAGGCACCTGCAGCTGTGCGACAGTCTGAAACATGTCGCCTTCCTCGTGTATCGGGGTGTCGACAATGCCGGTGATGCCTCCCTCCGACACGTCGTTGATGATGTCCGCTCCGAAATCCTCCACACAGCGGCGTGCCACGCGAGGACGATAGGTGTCGACGGAAACTATGGCATCGGGTTGCTCTCGTCTCACGATGGCAAGGGCACGCTTAAGGCGCGATGTCTCTTCTTCTTCACTCACTTCCATAGCTCCTCCGGGACGCGTTGAGAACGCGCCGACGTCAATCATACGTCCTCCTTCGGAGATAATCTGATTGGCACGGTCGGCTATCTCGGCTTCTGTCTGCTTGCGAGATCCTGAATAAAAGGAGTCGGGGGTGGCATTGAGGATGCCCATCACCATTGGCTGGGAGAGGTCAACAAGACGCCCACGAACGTTTATAGTGTATTGCATGTCTTTTCTGTTTTTTGGGTTAGGGGATAGAGGCTCTTGTGATTCTATAAGAGCTATGAGGCCCCTCTCCCTTTAACTTCGCAAAATACGCAATAAATTTTGAGACTGCCAAATTATTGGGAGAGAATTTTCCAGAGGCTATGCCTTGGGGCTCTTGTCCAGCACTTTCATCTGACTCCTGAACCTCCACCACATCATCACGCCGGCTGTTGTCAGTCCGAAGGGGAACGCCATCCATACGCCTACAAGACCGTAGCCTAAGGGGAAGGCGAAGACATAGCTCAGGGGCAGGGAGATAACGAAGAAGGCAATGAAGGCTATGACGACAAGGGGCTTGACGTCGGCTATGCCTCGCAGGGCATTGGCGTAGGTAATCTGAAGACCGTCTCCAAACTGATAGATGAAGAACGGCAACATCAGCGAAACCACGCCGCTTGTCACGGCTGCCGAATCAGTAAACCATGATCCTATATCATATCTCAGCAGGAAGATGATGCCACCCAGAAGCAGCTCTAAAGCCACCATTAGATGTAGCCCGGCTATGACGGTCTGACGTGTGCCCTGATGGTCTGACTGTCCGTGGAAATAGCTCACACGAACGGCTACCGCGGCTCCAAGACCGTAATAAACCATGAACGTAAACTGCGATATGGTGGTCATTACCTGATGCGAAGCGAGCGCTATGGTGCCAATCCAACCCACCATAATGACGGTAAGCGAGAAGGCGGCGGTCTCCATACCCATCTCAAGGGCAATGGGCGAACCGATGGCAACAAGCCTACGTACCACGGAGCGCGACCAGCCCAAACCTGCGAAGCCCTCACGATAAGCGGCGAAGGTGCGGCGTGTCCAGAAGACAATAAAGAACATCACCACCATATATATTCGTGAGAAAAGCGTGGAAACACCGGCTCCTACTACGCCGAGCTCGGGGAAACCTGCCTTACCGTAGATGAGAAGATAATTGCCGAGGATGTTAAGGACATTGCCGGAGAGCAATATCCACATCGACGTACGCGTCTCCGTTATGCTGTCCGTGAACTGCTTGAAAGCATTGAAGAGCATCACGAAGGGCAGCGACGCAAGCAACACCAGGTAATAAGGGCGTATGTACGGCATCAGTTCGTCAGGCTGTCCGAGTCGGTCAACAAACAGATAAAGCGTACCGAGAGCCAATACCATGACAGCAGCAGCCAGCGTGTTGGCGACAAGGGCGGAGCGGAGAGCCGAACCTGCCTGAGCCAACTCGCGTCGTCCGAAGGCTCCTCCAACGATAGGGGTCAGTCCGTAAGAGAATCCGGTGCCTGCGATGATGACAAGATTGACAATACTGTTGACGAAAGAAGCAGCACCCAACTCTGTGGTGCTGTGATGACCTACCATCATCGTGTCGGCGAAGCTGAGCACTATCATTCCCATCTGTCCTATCATGATGGGAATGCCGATGGAGAGCAACGCAAGGTAGTGGTGGCGTGTAGGTCTTGTGTTCATTACCAGAATTTGTTTTGTTCAGCGTTATACTCAAATCCGGCGGCAGCCAGACGGTCTGTTATCTCCTGTTTGTCGACATGAAGGTCGTCACAAAGCGCATCGAGTGATGGATAAATATCACGCAAACGCATATTGATGACGCTGAAGAGCATCATCGGATCCTTTGGTAAATCTAACATTCTACTTGTATCCTTTCTTTTTTTAAACACATTAAGGGTACAAAGTTACGCATTTTTCCGCCAAGTCAAGTCTTTATCACATATTTATATTATATGTACTGCCATTTGATTGACCCAAGACAAAGCACACTTAGAAGCCGCTGAACATCTCGATGAGCTTCTTCCTGTAGAATCTGCCCACCTTCACATCCGTCAGATTGTTGAACGGCGGGAAGAGTCGGCACGTATTGTCGGTCACCTCCATAAGGTAAGTGAGATTGATGATATGCTTCTGGCTGACACGCACAAGGGACGGATCGAGCGCCACAATCATGTCGCTCGTCACGTTTCGCTTCAGTCGGATGGGCTTGTCAAGGCCTGAGACGTACATCTCCCACACTCTCGAACCGTGCTGATAAGCAACGATGCCGATGTCGCGAACGTCCACAAGGCGGAAGTCCACGGCATTGGTATAGATAAGGAACTTGCCGTCCGTGCGTCGTCCGATGCCGTCTGCACACATCGTCACTGCATTGGCGGCATTGTCTGACAAAGCCACACGCATCGGCGAAACGGGCTTCGGCATCTGCATATCGAGGCAGACACGGCGTATGATGGTGCGCAGCTCCTGGTCGTCGATGGGCTTCATCAGATAGTCGAACGCCTGGTTGCGGAAGGCGGAAAGCATAAACTTCTGATGTGCCGTATACATCACCACGCGACAATCGCTTGCAGCCGAATCGGCGATGCGTTCCAGAAACTCTATGCCGGAGATGTCAGGCAGCTCGATGTCGAGGAACAGCAAGTCGGGGTTTGTGTCCATGACGAGGGCCAGTCCGTCCATTCCGTTAGCGGCAATGCCGGAGATATGAGCCTCCTCAAATCCCTTCAGTTTATCGGCAAGCAATCTCGCAGCCGTCTTGTCGTCGTCTACAATAGCGATGTTCATCTTTCTCTATGTCCGTTTAAAGTGTTTAATAAAAGTATCAATAACGTATTCCGTCAGGCACAGCCAATGTTGCCTGACAACCCATCACCTTTCCATCCTTGTCGGTGATGTTATGTATGTCGAACCGCATCTTCCTGCGGTTTCGCTGGTTAGTCACGGCTATGGTCTGCGTGATAACCCCAAGTCCAGTTTTCTTCTTCAGTCTGAGATGGTTGAATCCGGGTCCGTTGTCGGTCACGGTTACCACCGTCTGCATCACTCCGTCGCGTGCCTCGTCATTGACGGGCTGGCGTGTGATGCTGATGGAGAGTTCCTTATGTCCTTCCCATCCCTTCAGTCCGTGCACGATGGCGTTCTCGGTAAGAATCTGCAGGAACATCGAGGGCACATTGATGGTGCTCATATCAAGTCCTTCGCAGATGTCCAGACGGAACGTGAAGTCGTCGCCAAGCAGATATCGCTCCAGCGTGACATACTTATGCAGATAGTCCACCTCGCGGTCAAGCGTGATGCAGGGCATCAGCGACATGTCGAGGTTTGCCCTTATCAGCTTCGATAGCGCCAAGAGTTCGGACGCCTCTTTCTCGTCTGACGAACCTATCTTGTTGTTCAGGACGTTAAAGACGAAGTGGGGCGATATGCGGTTGCGCATATTGAGGAGCTTCAGATTGAGGATATCCACCTGATACTCTATGCGTTTCTTCTTCATTCTCATCAGCCATACCACCATTATCAATACCAAGACCAGCACTACAGACACAGCTATAGACACCTTCGTATTGGCTTTCTGTATGACGGCGTTCTTGTGCTCTATGGCAATGTCGTGATGCAGTCGGGTGGTGTCTGCCTGGAATCGAGCCATGATTTCGGCTGATCGCATCTTCGACTTGTTGTGTTCCAGCGAATCGGTGTAAGCCACATCCTCCTCCAGTGTTGTGTAAGCCTTACGATAATCTCCCTTGAACGCATAGTACTGGCGCAGATATCGGTTGCGGATGTTCACCATCATATAAGGCACGGCATCATTAGGCTTCTCCGACGCCAGAATCTTTGTCACCTTCTGTATGTCATGCTCCTTCACCGCCAGTCCGATGCGGATGGTATTGCAGTAATAGTTGGCTGTGACATCCCCTACCCTACGGAAGAACGGCTCCACCTCGTCCAGCAAGCGCTTCGACTGTGCGAGGCTGTCCATATTAAGATAAACGTCGGCGAGGTTTATCTTGCAGAGATACATGTCGAAGTGGTCCTGCAGCTTATTGTCTTCAAGCTGCCGCTTCATACGGAGGAACATATTTAATGCGGAGGGATAATCCTTCGTGAAGTAATAGAAGTTGCCGCAGTTGCAGAGATAGTATGACTGCATGGCGGGTGTCATGTCGGAGTAGTGTTTCTCCGTGGCGCGATAATACTTCAGGGCGTTACGTTCGTCGCCGAGCGTCAGATAAATCTGAGCCAGTCCCATATAGAGCGTCACGTTCTCCTGTTCAGGCATTCGGAGCGAATCCACTAAGAAGAGGGCACGACGATAACAGCGTGCAGCCTCGGGTATGTCGCTGCATTGTATGTAGGCGTCGCCAAGATTGGCGTACGTCTTCGGCATTTCCTCCTTGCTGTCGCTGTTACGGAGCAGGCTGAGCGCTTTCTTATACATCGGCACGCTCACCTCACGGTCACGATGGAAGTTATGGTTGACAGCTGCAAGGCAGTTGTATGCGCCGGCGAGAAGCGAATTGAGTCGGGACTGATTCTTACAGCCTTCCTTCGTCTGCATCTCGCGCATGCAGAAAGCCTCGATGCGGCGCACGCAGGCGTCCACTCTTTCCGGCTCCGTGGAGAGCCAGTAGATACGGGCAAGTCTGAGATAATATTCGTAATAGGTGATGCTGTCTTTTGCGTTTTTCATTCCCTGATGCACGATAGCCTCCATATTCGGGACGCGCTTCACAATTGAGTCGTCTATTTGGCTGAGACGTTTGAGCCTGACGGTATCGGTGCCGTCAGCACGGTCTGTCTTGCCTCCGCATGCCGAGACTAATGCCATGACGATGAACGCCGTGGCAAGGGCAAACAAGCGGAATGTTTTTTTGTTAGTGTTATAGCGCATTAGTTTAAATCACAGCAAGTGGTAGGTAAAATCTAAAATATTATTCTTTCTTTTTGCAAAGTTAGCGATTTTTTAAAAGAACCAAATAAAAAACAAAATTTTAGACACAAATATCGTCAACATATTTGTAGGCATACGAAAAAAGGCGACCGGACTCACGTCCAATCGCCCCCAGAAATAAGTTATGTGGATATACAAAATTATAAGAAAAGTCTTTACATCTTAGCGTGCGTTACGGATTGTAGCGCACGAAAGCCTCCATTGCCTCGTAGCATGCCAAGCCGAGCGAATGATAAAGCTCTGCTGTGGCATGGTTGCGGTCTTCGGCACGCTGCCAGAAGAGACGCTCGTCATTGCCGAGGAAGGGTGCGCTCTCCATCTGCGAAGAGTGCTTGAGGATGCTGTTACGCTTGCCGCGAAGCTCCTCCGGCGACATAGGCACACACATCTCGATGTTCTCGATTTCCCATTCTGCCCACGCTCCGCGATACATCCAGATGCGGCAGTCGTCAAGCCATGCTGCGCCTGCCTGCTTCTCAAGGTCCACGGCTGCGAGCACGGCGTCCGTGCACTTGCGGTGTGTGCCGTGCGGGTCGGCGAGGTCGCCTGCCACGTAAATCTGATGCGGCTTCACTTCCTGGAGCAGCGCACGTACAATCTCGACGTCCTTCTCCGTCATCGGGAGCTTCTCTATCTTGCCCGACTCATAGAACGGGAGGTCGAGGAAGTGGACGTGGTCGAGGGGGATGCCGTTGTAGGTGCAGGCAGTACGTGCCTCACCGCGACGGATGAGTCCTTTTATGGTGCGCACCTCAGGCGTGTCGATATCTGACGGACGCTTTTGTGCGAGGAAGTTCTTGATGTCAGCATACATTTTCTTTATCACCTCGTCCTTGCTGTCGCAGAACAGCTGGTTATATCCGTTGACGAAGTGCATGAAGCGTGTCACCTCCTCGTCGCCCACGGCGATGTTGCCTGAGGTCTCGTATGCCACGTGCACGTCATGGTTCTGCTGTACGAGGCGGCGGATGGTGCCACCCATCGAGATGACGTCGTCATCGGGATGCGGCGAGAACACTATCACGCGCTTCTGTGCCGGCATGGCACGTTCCGGGCGGTTGGTGTCGTCAGCGTTGGGCTTGCCGCCGGGCCATCCTGTGATGGTGTGCTGCAGGTCGTTGAATATCTTGATGTTGCAGTTGTATGCCGAACCGAAGCGGGCGAGCAGGTCTGAGAGTCCGTTCTCGTTATAGTCCTTGTTGGTGAGCTTCAGGATTGGCTTGTCCAGCAGCTGGCAGAGCCAGACGACGGCGGCGCGGATGGTCTTTTCTGTCCACTCGCAGTTGGTGACAAGCCAGGGATGTACGATACGCGTGAGCTTGGCGGCGGCAGCAAGGTCGCAGACAAACTTGGCGTCGTTATGTGTCTGTACGAAGGATGCGGGGATGGCGTCCGTAACGGGACCTTCCACAATCTTCTGCACCATCTCTGCCTTCTCCTCGCCCCATGCCGTAAGGAACATCTTGTGGGCTGAGAGGAGAGTGTGCACGCCCATGGTGATGGAGCACGGCGGCACCTGCTCCTGTGTGCCGAAGCTGTTGGTCATCTCATCGCGTGAGGTCTGGTCGATGAGGATGATGCGGCTCTGCGATGCAAGGCTCGAGCCCGGCTCGTTGGTGGCGATGTTGCCCATACGTCCGATGCCGAGGAGGGCGATGTCGAGTCCGCCTTCGGCTGCAATGAGCTGCTCATAGGCGCGGCAGTGCTCGAGGACGTCTTCCTGTCCAATGTGTCCGTCGGGTGTGTGTATATTCTCTGCCTTCACGTCCACATGGTCGAGGAAGCGTGTGCGCAGCTGGCTGATGGCGCTGTGCTTGCTATCGGCGTTGAGGGGGAAATATTCGTATGCGTTGAACACTACGACATTGTCGAAGCTCAGTCCGCATTCCTTATGACGGCGCACGAGTTCCTCATAGACGGGAGTGAGCGAGAGACCCGTACCGAGGGCGAGCACGCATTTTCTGCCTGCTTCCTTGGCACGCTTTATCTCTTTCTCCACGCTGTCAGCAATGAGCTTGGCTCCTTCTTCCACGCTTGGGAAGATGTCGGTGAAGATTTTCTCGCAACGCGTAATCTCTGAACGCTCCACTGCTGTACGAGGACGGTAGTACTGTTCAGGAACTTTGTTAAGTACAATCTGTGAACTTAGATGAAGATTCATAACAGTAAAATATTAAGTTGTATTACCTATTGTTCATTATCTCTGACTGTCTGACTGACCACTCATTTATGGTCTGTCAGCCTTCTTTGTGCCCCACTTAGAGGGCTTCGGACCCATCACCAGCTCCAGTGTTCCGCCGTGGCGGATGTCATCAAACTCGATGTATGACTTGCTGTGAGGCTTGCCGTTGAGACGTACGCTCTGCACGTAGATGTTCCGGTCCGAATTGTTCTTAGCCACGACGGTGAACTTCTTGCCGCCGCCGACGTTTACCGAAGCCTTGTCGAAGATCGGCGATCCGATTACGAAGCGTCCGCCTACGGGATCCACCTGATAGAGTCCCATGGCAGAGATGATATACCATGCCGACATCTGACCTACGTCCTCATTGCCTGAGAGTCCGTCGGGCTGGTCGCGATACATCTCGTTCATCATCTTGCGAAGCATGGGGGCTGCCTTGTCGGGACGACCGGCGTAGTTATACATATATATAACATGGTGGCTGGGCTCATTGCCGTGGGCATACTGTCCTGTCATGCCTGACATGTCGGGCGAAGCGTTGTCGCCGGCGTAGCCTTCTACGAAGAAGAGCGAGTCAAGCTTGGTCATAAATGCCTTGTCCGAACCGAAGAGCGAGATAAGGCCACGCACGTCATGGGGAACGAGGAAGGTGTACTGCCAAGCGTTGCCCTCGGTGTAGTCGTTGGTGCGGTGCTCTGCGAAGAAGGGATTGAATGGTTCGCGGAAGGTGCCGTCAGTGCTGATGGCACGGAGGAAGCGTGTCTTCGGATCCCAGTATTTCTTGTATGAGCGCGAGCGGTTGTAGAAGTATTCCTGATCGGCTGTCTTGCCGAGCATCTTAGCCACCTTTGCCACGCCGTCGTCAGCCTCGCAGTATTCCAGCGCCTTTGCCACGGTCTCATTGGTAGGTTCGAGGTTCCAGGGGATGTAGCCGTGCTCCTTGAGCAGACCGAGCGAACGGTCGTCCTTCATCTGTGTGGCTTTGAGAGCCTCGAAAGCGAGTTCCTTGTCCTCCACCAGTCCCTTCATGGTAAGGTCGGCAAGTACGATGGCGCCGGGGTTGCCCACCATGCAGTCGGTCTCCGATCCCATGAGATGCCATACGGGGAGGCGTCCCTGCTGCTTGTAGATGTTGAGGAATGTCTTGGCGAAATCGCGCTGCATCTCGGGGAAGAGGAAGCTCATGAGCGGGTGTGAAGCGCGGTATGTGTCCCAGAGCGAGAGTGTGGTGTAGTTGGTGAAGTCTGCCTTGTGCACCTTTCCGTCTGCGCCACGATACTCGAGGTCAACGTCGTTGAACTTAGAGCATGAGGTCATGAGATGATACATGGCAGTATAGAAGATGCGCTTCTTGGTGAGGTCGTTGGTCTGAATCTCGATACGCGAGAGCTGACGGTTCCAAGCCTCATCGGCTGCTTTAACGGCAGCATCGAAGTCCCATGCGGGCAGTTCGGCAGCCATGTTGGCCTTAGCCTTGTCGATGTTGACGGGCGAGAGCGCCACCTTCACGAGCAACGGCTTCGTGGCGTCGCTTACTGTGAGCATCACGCGCTCCATCGAGTCGAGGCGCTGCACAGTTACGGGCTGCGAAAACTCGATGTCAAAGTAAATGCGGCGGTCCGCTGCCCATCCGTTGGAGCGGCGGAATCCGGTGAGGCGGGTGGGTGTCTCCTGTGTGAGGAGGCAGTCATTGAGCTTGTCCCATCCTATGCACTGCGAGAGGTCGAGTGCGAGCTGTGCCTTGGCGCCGTTCTGGAATGTGTAGCGATGGAAGCCGCAACGTTCCGTAGCGGTAAGTTCCACGAGCACTTCGGGTTCGTGAAGGCGGAGCGAGTAATAGCCCGGGTGCATCTTCTCGTCGTCATGCGAGAAGCGTGCCGCCGTCTGCTTGCTGTCCTTGATGGGCAGGAAAGCCACGTCGCCGAGACATCCGATGCCGGTGCCTGAGAGGTGCATATGGCCGAAGCCTATCAGCTCGTTGTCGTCATAATAATAGCCTGAGCACCAGTCCCAACCGCGTGTAGGCTCCGTGGGACCGAGCTGAACGAGTCCGAAGGGCACATTGGCGCCCATAAACGTATGGCCGTGTCCACCTGTTCCGACGTATTGGTTGACATACTGGGTGAGGTTTGGAGCAGCAGCTGCATTGATGATGCCCATAAAGAGCAACAACACAGCCACCGCTGTAGATCGCAATAGACTGTCTCTTATACACATCTCCGAGCCCACGAGACTCGACGTCATCTCGT
>ERZ1027255.160-NODE-160-length-25281-cov-5.715056_pt1 | contig 25281 bp, 20 predicted proteins | sample MGYA00519261_ERZ1027255 | MGnify/ENA primary metagenome ERZ1027255 (study PRJEB26926, sample SAMN06164399) | human gut metagenome | biome: ENVO:00009003; feature: ENVO:2100002; material: ENVO:00002003 | host: Homo sapiens | place: USA | collected 2012 ...
TCTCTGAGTCAATCAACCGTCTCGGCATCGACGTTATCCGTCAGCGTTACGGCAACCTCTTCGACATGTACGAGGAGATTACAGACGTTAATCCTGGCCAGCTCGCCAACGAGATTAACGGCGTGAAGTATTACAACCCGATGATGATCTATCCTGCTATCCACTACACAATGGGTGGTATCTGGGTTGACTACGAGCTTCAGACCTCTATCACTGGTCTGTTCGCTATCGGTGAGTGTAACTTCTCTGACCACGGTGCTAACCGCCTTGGTGCATCTGCACTTATGCAGGGCTTGGCAGACGGCTACTTCGTACTGCCTTACACCATCCAGAACTACCTCGCTGACCAGGCTATATGGCCGCACCTCTCTACCGACCTGCCCGAGTTTGCAGAGGCTGAGAAGGGTGTTCAGGCTGAGATCGACCGCCTCATGAACATCAAGGGTAAGCGTTCTGTTGACTCTATCCACAAGGAGCTTGGCCACGTACTGTGGGAGCACGTAGGTATGGGTCGTACAGCAGAGGGCTTGAAGGAAGGCATCGAGCTTATCAAGAAGCTCCGCAAGGAATTCAACACCAACCTCTTCATCCCTGGATCGAAGGAAGGTCTGAACGTAGAGCTCGACAAGGCTATCCACCTCCGCGACTTCATCCTTATGGGTGAGCTTATCGCACACGACGCCCTCTCACGTGAGGAGTCTTGCGGTGGTCACTTCCGCGAGGAGCACCAGACTCCCGAGGGCGAGGCACAGCGCGACGACGAGAACTTCTTCTATGTAGGTTGCTGGGAGTATAAGAACGACGACGAAACAGCTCCTGAGCTCATCAAGGAGCCGCTCGAGTACGAGGCAATCAAGGTACAGACACGTAACTATAAGAACTAATAAAGATTATGGCAAACATATCATTCACACTGAAATATTGGCGTCAGAACGGTCCTCAGGACAAGGGCCACTTCGACACACGTGAGATGAAGGATATCCCTACGGATACCTCATTCCTTGAGATGCTCGACATCCTTAACGAGCAGCTCATTGAGGAAGGCCACGAGCCTTTCGTATTCGACCACGACTGCCGCGAGGGCATCTGCGGTATGTGCTCACTCTACATCAACGGTCATCCCCACGGACCTAACCAGGGTGCCACAACCTGCCAGCTCTACATGCGTAAGTTCAACGACGGCGACGTTATCACAGTTGAGCCTTGGCGTTCGGCTGCGTTCCCCGTTATCAAGGACTGCATGGTAGACCGTTCTGCCTTCGACAAGATTATGCAGGCAGGTGGCTACGTAAGCGTTCGTACTGGCCAGCCCCAGGACGCTAACGCCATCCTCATCCCGAAGGAGGACGCAGACGAGGCAATGGACTGCGCTACATGTATCGGTTGCGGTTGCTGCGTAGCTGCATGTAAGAACGGTTCTGCTATGCTCTTCGTCAGCTCTAAGGTCAGCCAGCTCGCTCTCCTTCCCCAGGGTCGTCCTGAGGCAGCTAAGCGTGCTAAGGCTATGATCGCCAAGATGGAGGAGCTCGGTTTCGGTAACTGCACCAACACCCGCGCTTGCGAGGCTGAGTGCCCGAAGAACGAGTCTATCGCCAACATCGCTCGCCTCAACCGCGAGTTCATCAAGGCAAAGCTCGCTGACTAATCCCACTGGGAGGGTGTGGCATCCCGCCATGCCTTGACAAAGATTATATCAAGTCATTAAAAACAATAAGCGGATGTGATGGCACACGTGAGTGCCTCGCATCCGCTTTTTTATAAATTCGTGTTTTATAAATTTGAGGTAGTGTATAAAATGGCACTTTACAAAATGTCGTGAAGCACCATTTTATTGATATAGATAACAAGAGCGGCCATAAGTTTATGTTTGGAAAAACTTACGACCACTTTTGTTTGGAATACCCGCTCTGTTAGTCATTGTGCTTGTAACGTGCAGGGAAACCGTACAAGGTAACGCGCAGAACTTTCTTGCCTAATAGAAATGTAGAACTATGTACAATTTGGATTTTTTGATTGTAGCCTTGCTTATTTATCAAGTACAGGACGAATTGTTAAACCTTCTGTACGAAGTCTCTGTTCCAAACCCGAGTAAGAATCAGAAAAAGAATAGGCGTATTCATTCTCATTTACAACTAAAGAACTTGACCAATAGTATGGTACAGAACTGTATGCTTGTATCGTAGTGCTGGGGTTAGGAAAATTCCCCGAAACGTATGATATTATACCTGCGGCTGGTAGAAAAATAAAATTTCCGTTATGTCCTTCGATGATGTACCCGTATATATTGTTGTAGAACACCTTAGTCCATGTACAGTTGGTATATAATTCTTTGTATTCATCATACGTAGGAATTCTACATCCACTCCCCCATAAAACAGTAGCTACATCATCAGAATTTTCTAATGTATTTTTTTTGTCAGAAGTATTGTATTTTGAAAATTCACCACTATAAGTATAAGAGTTTACATAATCCCACTTATAGCTTTCATAATTGTAGTTGTTAACTTCTTTCATTTTCGTTTCTCCCCATGCGTAATATCCTCCTGTTTCTGATGGGGAGTATGCACCAACATTGCATGTAGCCCAAAGTAATCCACTGGGTAACCCTAAATCAACAAATTCATGTCCATTGTGCATAATATGACTGCTATTGATGGAAATGTCTGCCTTTTCATCTTCATCATTGCTACATGATATAGCAAACATTAGAATAAATAAAAGAAAAAAAACTTTTCTCATAAAATAATTTTATATATTGTTATGGCTCCGTTAACAATATCTTTTAAATTTAATGCTTACTATATACATACAATAAAGAACGTGGAGCCAACCTGCCGCTCGTTCCACATTCTGAAGGCCTTCGCATTGCCCTGTTCGTCGAAACGAGCAACGACGGAAGCCCCACGTGGATGAGTAAGTATATGATACCCCTTAATGCCTCATGCGCAAAATAAGCGCATGAGGTCATTAAGGGTATGTATATAATACACCCCTTTGGGGCGTTCCCGTTGCTTTGTCTTTGACGAACAGATGAAGTTGCGAAGTTCTCAGAATGTCAAAACCAAAGCGTCAGTAACGCCTTTATGTATATATGTCTCCTATATTGACGGGTCTGCATAAGTCCTGCCAATGGATTGACAAATGCAAATTTAGCGTTTTTCCCTTTATACTGCAAATTTTATTGTTCGATAATTTGCTGATATTTATTATTTGAATTATCTTTGCCACATGAGTATTGAATTTGACAAGGAATATCTGCATGACTTGTTTTTCAAAGGCAAGACAAGTGACAAGAAGCACCGCTTTCAGCCGGAAGTGGTACGAAGTTATCAGAAGGCTGTTGTTGCACTTGCCAATGCCAAGTGTATAGAGGATTTGTTTGTTTTTAGATCATTAAACTATGAAGTTCTTGTTGGTGATAAAAAAGGTATTTCTTCTGTTAGGTGTGGTAAACAGTATCGTTTGGAATTCATAGTCAAAGATAATACGGATGACATATCAATAAAAGTATGTCGTTTGTTAGATATTAGTAATCATTACAAGTGAATAATATTTGGTATGGAAAATACAAAGACATATAGTATGGATGATTTGGTGCCCTCTTCCCCTGTCCATCCTGGTGAGATAGTGAAGGATGAGCTTGAGGCACGCGGAATTTCTCAGCGTAAATTCGCTTCGATTATAGGCTGTTCTTACACTGTGTTTAATGAGATTCTTAATTGCAAGCGTCCTATAACCACTGATTATGCTTTGCGCATAGAGGCAGCTCTTGGTATCAAGGCTTATATGCTTGTGAATATGCAGAGTGAATATAACCTTCAGACTGCCAGACAAGACTCTCATTTGTCTATAATCTTGAGCAAGATACGGTCTGCAGCTGCAATTTTATGATATGTAGAAAAAATCCAAGGCGGATGCGAAGCACTCTCAGAAGTGCAGCGCATCCGCTTTTTTTGTATATAATATGTACGTGTGTTCCTATTTATGCGTAAAATCTTCGCTTTTGCAACTTAGTTGCATTGCTTATTCCTTATCTTTGCAACTGACTTTTTTAGCTTAATAATAAACACTTAATGAAATATGCTTAGACGAATCACTTATTACTTATTATCTGTAGTCTTCGTGGCGGGAATGGTCGCTTGCGGAGGCAAGTCCCATGACCATCTCGATCACGACCATGACCAAGAGCATGCCGAGGAAACCGAGCATCACGACCACGATTCCGAAGAGGAAGGTCATGAGGCTAAAGGCGCCCATACCGACGAGATAATCCTCTCGCCTGAGAAGGCTCGTGCAGCAGGAGTGAAGGTGGAGGAAGTGAAGCCGGGCATATTCCATGGCGTCATCCACACCAGTGGCAAGGTGATGTCGGCATCATGCGACGAGACAGCCGTTGTTGCCACCATCAGCGGACGAGTGCAGTATAAGAACCACGTGAGTGAAGGACTGAAGGTTGCTGCCGGAACCACGCTCTTCTCCATCACTTCCGCAGGAATGCAGATGGCTGACGGCGACCCCGTTCAGCGTGCACGTATCGACTACGAGCGTGCCGAGCGCGACTATACACGTGCGAAAACACTCATCAAGGACAAGATAATAAGCGAGAAAGATCTCGCCGTTGCCAAGGCGGAATATGAGGCTGCCAAGCTCACCTACACCAGCATGCAGCGCACACGCAGCGCCGGCGGCGTGGCTGTAACAGCTCCCCGCGGCGGTTACATCAAGCAATGTATGGTCAATGGCGGCGACTACGTGGAAGCTGGTCAGCCCCTTGCCGTTATCACCCAGAACAAGCACCTCTATCTGCGTGCCGAAATACCGGAACGCCACTTCAACGAGCTTAACAAGATACGTTGCGCAAAGTTCCGCACCAGCTACAGCAACCGTCTCTACGACATCACCGATATGGGCGGACACATCCAGTCTTACGGCCGTTCGGCAGAGGTCAACAATTCGTACATCCCCGTAATCTTCGAGTTCAACAACACCGGTGACGTCGTGCAGGGCTCGTACGCCGATATTTATCTCATCACGCAGGACCGTCCCAACGTCATCACGCTGCCTCTCACTGCCCTCACCGAGGAGCAGGGCGTCCATTTTGTCTACATCCAGATTGACGCCGAAGGCTATCGCAAGCAGGAAGTGACGCTTGGTGAGAGCGACGGCGAGCGTGTGGAGATACTTACGGGAGTGAAAAAGGGCGACCGCGTCGTTACCAAGGGCGCAGTCCAGGTAAGACTGGCATCGGCTGCTAACGCCATCCCAGCGCATAACCATAATCATTAATAGCTATGCTGAATAAGATAATACGCTTCTCGCTTGAGAACAGAATACTTGTGCTGGTGGCGTCCGTGCTGCTTGTCATCGCCGGACTCTATTCCACCAGCAAGACCGATGTTGACGTGTTCCCTGACCTCAATGCGCCCACCGTGGTCATCATGACCGAGGCAGGCGGCATGGCAACAGAGGAAGTGGAGCAACTCGTCACCTTCCCCATTGAGACCGCCGTCAACGGCAGTACCGGCGTACGTCGTGTCCGCTCGCAGTCCACCAACGGCTTCTCCGTAGTATGGGTGGAATTTGATTGGGGCACCGACATCTATCTTGCCCGTCAGATAGTAAGCGAAAAGCTTGCTGCCGTGGGCGAACAGATGCCTGCAGGGGTAAGCGCTCCGGTGCTCGGTCCGCAGTCGTCCATCCTTGGCGAGGTGCTCATCGTGAGCCTCACCAGCAAGCACACCTCGCAGCAAGACCTGCGTACGTACGCCGACTGGGTGATACGTCCGCGTCTGCTCTCCACCGGTGGCGTGGCTCAGGTCAGCGTCCACGGTGGCGACATCAAGGAATATCAGATACTCATAAGCCCGGGCAAGATGAAGCATTTCGGTGTTTCGCTCTCAGACGTCATGGCTTCCACACGCAACATGAACGTCAATACCAATGGTGGCGTACGCTATGAGTACGGCAACGAATACATCATCCGCGGCATCACCTCCACCAACGACCCCGAGAAGCTCGGCACGTGCATCGTAAAGAAGAACGGCGAGAGCGTCATCACCCTCGCCGACGTGGCTGACATCAAGGTGGGCAATCAGTCGCCCAAGCTCGGTGTGGCAAGCGAGCGTGCCCGTCCTGCCGTGCTTCTCACCGTGACAAAGCAGCCCAACACCAGCACCATCGACCTCACCAAGCACCTCGACCTCGCCCTCGAAGACCTTCACAAGACCCTTCCTGAGGACGTGCATATATCAACGGACATCTTCCGTCAGTCCGATTTCATCGAGAGCAGCATCGACAACGTACAGAAGTCGCTCATCGAAGGCGCCATCTTCGTCGTGATAATCCTCATGCTCTTCCTCGCCAACGTGCGCACCACGGTCATCTCGCTTGTTACCATCCCAATATCGTTCCTCGTGGCGATGATAGTGCTCAATGCCCTTGGCATCAGCATCAACACCATGACCCTCGGCGGTCTTGCCATTGCCATCGGTTCGCTCGTCGACGACGCCATCGTGGACGTGGAGAACGTCTACAAGCACATACGCCAGAACCGCGCATTGCCCGAGCCTGAGCGCGTGCCCATCATCGAGCTTGTCTTCAATGCTTCGCGTGAAGTGCGCATGCCGATTCTCAATTCCACGTTGATAATCGTAGTGAGCTTCGTTCCGCTGTTCTTCCTCAGCGGCATGGAAGGTCGCATGCTCATTCCCCTCGGCATCGCCTTCGTTACAGCTCTCTTCGCCTCCACCCTCGTAGCCCTCACGCTCACCCCCGTGCTCTGCAGCTATCTGCTCGGCAAGAGCAAGGGCGAGATGCCGAAGGAAGCCTTCGTGGCAGTCTGGCTGAAGAAGTATTATGAGCGTGCTCTGCTCTGGGTGCTCGCCAATACACGTAAGGTCATCATCGGCACGGCTGCATTATTCGCCGTAGCCATCGGCATATTCTTCTGCTTAGGCAGCAGCTTCCTGCCCAAGTTCAACGAAGGATCGTTCACCATCAACATCTCCTCTCTCCCCGGCATTTCGCTCGAAGAGAGCGATTCCATCGGCGCCCGTGCCGAGCGACTGCTCCTTCAGGTGCCCGAAATAAAGACCGTGGCACGCAAGACCGGACGCGCCGAGCTTGACGAACATGCCCTTGGCGTCAACGTCAGCGAGATAGAAGTTCCGTTTGAGTTGAAAGACCGCAGTCATGAGGAAGTGCTCAATGACGTGCGCAAGCGTCTCTCCGTGCTTGCCGGAGCCAACATCGAGATAGGTCAGCCCATCTCACACCGCATTGACGCCATGCTCTCCGGCACGCAGGCAAGCATCGCCATCAAGCTCTTCGGCACCGACCTCAACCGTATGTTCACCATCGGCAATCAGATAAAGAGCGCCTGCCAGGACATCGAAGGCATCGCCGACCTCAATGTGGAGCAGCAGATAGAGCGTCCCGAGCTCAAGATTGTTCCCCGTCGTGAGCTGCTTGTCCGCAACGGCATCACGCTCCCCGAGTTCAACGAGTTCCTCGCTGTCAATCTTGCCGGCGAAACCGTGTCGCAGGTGTATGAAGCCGGACGCGCATTCAATCTTGTGGTGAAAGCCGACAAGTACGACGACATAAAAGACCTCATCATCGACACGCAGGACGGACGCAAGGTGCCGCTCAGCGACGTGGCAGACATCATCTCCAGCGCAGGTCCCAACACCATCAACCGTGAGAACGTACAGCGCAAGATAGTCATCTCTGCCAACACCAGCGGACGGGCATTGAGCGACGTCGTGGCAGACATCAAGAAAGCCGTAGGCGAAGAAGTGCAGCTGCCCGAGGGCTACCACGTGGAGTACGGCGGACAGTTTGAGAGTCAGGAGAGCGCCAGCCGCGTGCTCTATCTCACCTGCATCCTCGCCATCGTCGTCATCTTCTTCCTCCTCTTCATGCAGTTCCGCAACGCTATGGAGGCTGGCGTAATCCTCCTCAATCTGCCCTTGGCGCTCATCGGCGGCATCTTCGCCATCGTGCTGACCACCGGAGAAGTGAGCATCCCTGCCGTCATCGGCTTCATCTCGCTCTTCGGCATCGCCACGCGCAACGGCATGTTGCTCATCACCGAGTATAAGCGTCTGCGCACGGAGGAAGGCAAGACCGTCCGTGACGCCATCGTGGAAGGATCGCTCTCGCGTCTCAACCCCATCCTCATGACCGCGCTCACCTCCGCCCTTGCCCTCGTGCCGCTGGCACTTGGCGGCGACCTGCCCGGCAACGAGATTCAGTCGCCGATGGCGAAGGTGATACTCGGCGGACTCATCAGCTCAACATTACTCAACGCATTCATCGTACCTATCATATATGAAAAGATATCTAATCGCAACAATAGTGGTGTTCAGCGCGTATAGCGCAGCCCTTGCCGACACCGTCGGCGACGTGCTCAAGCAGGTGGCAGCCAACAACCTCACCCTGCAGTCGCTTGCCCACGACTGCCAAGCCGATGTGCTTGAGATAAAGGCTGGCAACGCCCTCGCCGGACCGTCCGTGGAGTACAGCCCGTTCTTCACGAAGGCATACTCCGGCGTGGCGGAGAGCGAGCTTGTAGTAAGCCAGGAGATTGATTTCCCCACGAAGTATGCCGCCCGCAACAAGCAGGCTCAGATGCAGCAGACCGTGGGCGACCAGCTCCTTGCCAAGCAGCGCCGCGACATCCTGCTCCAGGCTCAGCTGGTCTGCATCGACCTTATCCGCCTCAATCAGACCCTCACCATGCTGCGTGAGCGCCTTGCCAACAGCGAGACGCTCCTCCAGATGTATGAGAAGCGCATGGAGGCAGGCGACGCCAACGCTCTTGAGCTTAACAAGGTGAAGCTCGACTGCATGGAGGTGCGCACCCTCGTCAGCGAGACGCAGGGCGAGCGCACTGCCCTCGTGCAGCAGCTCCGCCAGCTCAACGGTGGCAAGCCGCTGGACGTGACAGACACGGAGCTGCCCGTCTATCCGCAGATAACGAACTTCGAGGAGTATCGCACGCTTGCCCTTGCTGCCGACGCTGACGTGGCAGTGGCTCAGACCGCCCTCCGCGCCGCCGACATGAATCTGAAGGTGCAGAAGAACGAGTGGCTTCCCAGCATCTCCTTCGGTTATCGTCGCAACACGGAGCAGGGCGAAGGCATCAACGGTTTTCAGGTAGGCGTCAGCTTTCCGCTTTACAGCAACAGCTCCAACGTCAAGGCAGCCCGTGAGCGCCGTCAGAGTGCAGAGCTGCAGGTGACGCAGGCTCAGCACGAGGCTGAGTCGTCGCTGCGCACCAGCTACGAGCAGTTGCAGGGCCTCCTGCAGGTCATCAATCATAGCGACGTGAAGCTCATGCAGGAGTCGCTCTCCCTCTTCGCAAAGGCTCTGCAGCAGGGCGAGATTACCGCCCTCGTGTATTACGAGGAGATAAACGGTATCTACGAAAAGTTGCAGCGCCACATCGACCTCCACTCGCAGAGCGTGAAGCTGCTGGCAGAGCTGCATAAGAACGAGCTGTAAAGCAAGGCAAACTGTAATAGATGCGGGCATTTCAGCCCGCATCTATTACAGTTTGTTTTTTAGCAATTTATGTTCCTAATCCCAAAAATCAGTATGAATTTTGGGATTGTAATCCCAAAAGTTTGTATAAGTTTTGGGATTAGGCTATTTTTCCTTAGGAATCCGCGCCGTGCCAACACCCAGTTCCCCTCTTCATTCCTTACTGCTTATGACGTGAAGCAGACGGCTGTTGTTACTCCCGACAACTGGATGGAGTGGGTGGTTTGATGCGCTCGGCATGTACAATATTTGCATTTCTAACGCTCAATACTCCTCGTTCAGCGCACAACAAAATCTTTGGTGCGAAATTCTTGAGTTTTGAGCGCTTAGAGATAACGTGTTTATACACAGTGTGTTATGCGGTTTTCTTGCGAATCGCTATGAAATCCGACGCGCAAACAAGCCGTTTTTTGCTGCAATAGCGCCACTTTTACACTCCAATACCGCCACTATTATCATGCAATAGAGCCTCTATTAGAGTGTAAAAGTGGCGCTATTGCATGATAAAAGTGGCGCTATCGTTAAGCATGGGAGCCGTTTGCACTGCAAAACACCATAAAAACAGCAATCTAAATCTCTATAATCAATTTTTATTTTGTAACAGGATTTTACTCTTTAGACTATATTTGCATGGCGGACAGAAAGGACATGGTGGACAAGAAGTTTTCTTCTTTGACTTACTTACTCCACGTTTCCGGCACAATCTCTAATCATTTCACTTCATAAATCCAGGCGTATGTCTTTGTCCACCGCCATATTGTGGTGCGAGGCAAATCTGTTACATTCCTAATTTGGGGATTAGACATACCAATACGCATCAAGTAACACACTTGTATCTGCTGCTCATTCAGGGCAGTTGTCCGGCTTAGCAGCATATCAGCGAAATCAGGATATACACTGTTAATTGCATAAAACAACTCTTTCCAATCCTCGTCATTAATCTTCGTCTTGCCTTCTGCCGCCATACGCACCTTTGCAACAATGTCTGTCGCATTCTCCTGCATTTCTGAATGATGCAGCATTTGCAAGAGCGACAGGCTTTGTCGACGCTTTTCTTCGAGCTTACCTTGTGTATCTTCCAGAAGTTTCTCGACAGACTTCAATCTCTCATTGGCATCATCCAAACACATTGTACGTCTTACTATCTCGGTTTGTGAATTGACAATCATTTTTTCTTTACGACGCATATAATATATTGCAACGGTATAAACCAAGACAACCATCATGACAAGGGCGATAAGAACAGCAAGCATATATCTGTCTGCGCTTGGCTGTACGTAATAAATAATATCTGACATTTCACAAAGGTACGCAGAAATTGCAAGAAAACTTATATTTCAGATAGTCTTTCAACCAATGTTTCATAGAAAAAACATTAATTTTGCAACATATCCCCTAAGAAGCAAACAGTCAAGAATACATACTCATGAAGAATATCCCGGATTATTTTATTGCCTTTGTTTATGTGGCAGCCATATCGCTACGCTATATTAAGGCAAGGCGACAACTCGACTTCCCTGATACATGGAACAAAAGATTTCTATCCGACCAAGTATTGGAGATAGAGAAGATTTCGATGTGGGTTACTGCCATGTTCATGATTAAGCATACCGGAGTCACCGTTTATTCTTCAGCCACATGTATATTGACAGTCATTTCAGGAATGCTGTTTCTGCGATGCAATAAAGAAGCATCTTCCATAGAGTTTCTCTCCAGCATATCCTGTATGGCGCTTGTCGGACTGACACATATAGTGTGGTACGCTCTATTACTCATTGTATAAACTTGTCTCAATTTTACAAATTGCATAAGATTGAGGACAAAATGTAAGGTTGGAACAAGGTGGAACAAGGTTTTATTATCCATAACAGAAACATATTGTAATTTTGCAGCAAACGAAATAGCGGAACGAAGATATGAATTGTTTAATATAAAACCTATAAATTATGACATTAAAAGGAATGATAATTATCCTTGTCCTGACGATATTGGCAGGTTTGGATCAATGGGAGTTAAGGCGTCGATTACGCAAAAGCCATGCTGACGGACAGACAATATGCTTTAAAAGCCTTGAGAGTCTCACTGGTATGCTGATGACGTCAACCCTTATTGTGATAATAGTATCACATGGACTATCAATGTTTAGTGCCATATTCACTACAGCTACATTTATTGCTGCTATATGGACGTTATATGTAGGCAACAAAAGCGAAAGCAACCGTTATTCGTGGAAGGTATTCAGAATGATAGCCGTCACACTGTTAGCTAATATCGGCGGATGGTACATGGAAACTCTTTGGCATCACTAATGATATCGTTTGGAGGATGGGTGTCGAGAGCAATGCTCTCGTAAAGCCCATCCTAACACAGCAATGCATCACTATGTCTTCCTTCCAGAAACCTTTCCAGTTGCCCTGCATAATACAACGGAATCGTTTGAACATATCTAAATGGTTATATATCAGTGACAAAGATACATAATAATATTCAAATCCAAACCAAAAATGAGCGAAAACTTAATCAAATCCAAACCAACTTTACATGAAAGCTTGAGCAAATCCAAACCAACTTTTCCAAAAACCTGACCAAATCCAAACCAACCCTTCTGCTTTCCTATGCTCCGATTTACTTTGTTTATATCATTATCTGAATATCTTTAAACAAAAAAGTTCAAAAATTTGTTGCTATATATTTTTTTTATTAATTTTGCATCGAATACATATAATTAGCATCAATATACTATAACTCGTGTACTTATAGCACGAAAGACCACTTAAACCATAGTGACCTAAAAACGATTAAAATTAAAAACAAGTCTATTTTTTTATTCACTTTATCAATATCAACTAACTATCAATTAAAAGAAAAGGATTATGAAAAAGATTCTATCCCTTCTTTCAATGTTGATGATTACCGTTATGGCATTTGCAGGTTCCTATTCAGATGCACTTCATTTTGAGGTGAATCTTATGGGTGCTAAGGCTGTAGATTTGCCAAATGGTACTCTCACCATTGAGAAACGCGTAGACGGCACGTACAATGTTACAGCCGAAGGTTGCGATTTCACCCAATATGAAATGGGCAACTGGGGCGAGTTTGTATGTGAAGAAGTTGCTGGCACAACAGATGCAAGCGGCTTGACAACCATCGAGGTTAGCAATCCTTATTGCTATCTCACACAGTCTCAGTATACTTTTGTGAACAGTACGCTTGTCGTTAAGTTCAATGAGACAAAGGCTTATGCTCATTTTAATGGCACAGTAGCTTTTAACTCTTTCCAGAAGTATCCCTTCCAGTACACCTTCGGTACTGACGACTTCGGTTCTACCGGTGGCGGCACAGAAGGCGGTGGCGAGACTGGTGGCACAGTTGAGACTACAGAGGGTCCGCTCGTTGAGGCAGGTTTTGCTGCTAACGGCGCAACAATCGAAGCCAAGCCCTTCACCATCAACTGGGACACACACAAGATTGTAGCTAAGCTGGATCTTACTACTTGTGGCTCTACAGAGAACGAGAACACATTCTCATTCTCAAATAGCGCAGAGAACCTTGGTGAGTGGAATGTTACTGACGGAGTAACTCTCCATTTCTTCTACACAAAGGACGCTAAGGTTTGGACAGATAATGGTATGGAGGATTTCCTAAAAACCTTCACCATCCAGTTCCGCAAGAGCACTGATCTCAGCGCTAGACCTACTGAGTATGTTACTGTAGCCGATCCTTCTAATGTTCGCGTTGAGATTCGCAAGGACGGCGTTTACATTGACGGCAATTTGGCATTCGCTGCAAGCAACTATGAGGAACTGCTTGCTTACAACAACCTTGTATTCGGTTCTACACGCGTTAACCGCAGCTACGCTACATATAAGTATGTAGAGGTGGTAGGTCTTGACTGGACAGAGCCTGCTACTGTTGTGGCTTCTAAGGAATACACAGACAAGCTCTTCATGACTATGGCAGGTGGCCAGCCTTCAGAGCTTGGCACCAGCACTGTTACCGTAAAGGAGATGTCTGATGGCACATACAACATGTCTCTCGTTATCGGCGAAAACACTGTTGAAGCTGAGAACGTAGTGAAGGGCACTGACGAAAAGGACCGCACCACATACGCTTGCACTTTCAACATGGGCGAGCAGGAATATCAGGTAAACGCTGTTGTCTATACCAACGACAACAACGAGGAGAAGATTTATCTTACTGCCACCACCACTGGCGCTACGTTCACTGTAGGTTCTGATCCTGACTATGTGGCTCCGGCTGAGCCTGAAGACATAACACTCTGGGAGAACTATCAGGCTGATGGCAATGGCTTCTCTAAGACAGCTACTATCGACTGGGACAAGCAGAAGATCGTTGCTTCTGTCGACTTCTCTAACGGTGGTGACGACAAGGATATCCTTGCTATGACTACTGGCGAGAGCTTCGCTGCATTCCAGACAAGCACATACCGCACAATGCACTGGTACTGCTTCCAGTCTGCAAAGCAGATGTCTGGCTTCTTCGCAAAGAGCGGCGCTGGTAACAACAACACTGATCGCATTGACGTTGCCGACTGCCTCGCTAAGTTCGAAATCTCTAAGGCTGAGGGTCTGAAGGTTAACGGTGTGGTTAAGATGACTCCTGAGGCTCTTGAAGAGCTCTTCGCAAGCAACACTGTTCTTATCGGTAGCGGCGAGTCTCCTAAGTTCAGCCAGGCATTCTACAACTACATTAAGGTGGTTTCTCTCGACTGGACAGAACCGACAACTCCGGAAACTCCGGAGGCAGTTGTATACAAGAATACTCTCAAGGTGGTTCGCAATAACGAGACTCAGACTTACGAGGACGCTGAGGTTAAGGTTCTCGCTAAGGAAGACAACAAGTACGAGGTTACAATCCCCGCATTCTCTGATATGGACGGCGTTCCTGGTCAGGTAGGTCCTGTCACATTCGAGGCTACTGGCACAGAGTCAGAAGGCAACACAGTTCTCACAGCTGAGAACCAGGAGTTCACACTTACTAACGTAGGTTGGAATAACGATGTGGTTGTTGTTTCTATGAACGGTACAATCGCTGATGGCCAGCTCACTGGTACATTCAACGTTGCATTCAAGAACGACGCTTCTTACACATTCAACCTCTACTACGGCGTAGAGCCTCCAGTAGAAGTTACAGAGGTTTCTAATAACAGCTACACAAGCAACCTCCGCATCTACGATTCTGAGTCAGAGAGCGAGGAGAATCTCTTCCAGGCTGACGAGGCTACTGTAAACGTAGTTAAGTACAGCGACGAGTCATACAAGATCACTCTCAAGCAGATCACTCTCAACGAGCAGACCGCTGACCTCGTGTTCACCGGTACTGAGCAGCGTGCCACTCCGTATGACGAGGGAGGCACTGTAGAGACAGAGGAGACTCTGATTGTGGCTCAGCCTGATGCTGCTACAAATGAGTTCTTTGGTGAAGAAGAGGAAGTAGGTGCTATGTTCCAGATTGTTAACGTTTCTGAGAACGAAATCAAGATGGCTCTCAACATCTCTGGCAATACATTCATGTATGACGGTGAGTTCAACTATGATCAGCCTGAGGAGCCGAAGGAGGATTATGCTATCAACTTCGAGAAGGACGCTAAGCAGACTCACGCCAGCCGCTACTCTACATCTGTATCGCTCACCGTTAACGGTCAGGCACAGACCATCGAGTTCGGCAAGACAATGAACGGCTACGAGGATCTTACAGCACAGACCTTCACCGTAACTCCGGGTGCTGAGGTAACTCCGGCTATCGGTTATGTTGGCGAGTGGATGCACGGTTACGTATACGTAGACCTCAACAACGACAAGCAGTTCTCATTCAACGCTGACAGCGACGACCAGACTGGCACTGAGGTTGTATCTTACAGCTTCTACAGCGCTTCTAATGGTTCAACCGGTCTCAACTCTAAGGGCGAGACAGTAAGCAACAACTGCAACGTTAACCCGCTGCCTTCGTTCACAGCTCCTGCAGAGGAGGGTACATACCGCATCCGCTTCAAGGTAGACTGGAACAGCGTAGACGCTGGTGGTTGCGTTGTTTCTGGCAACAATATCCTCAACAACGGTGGTGGCATCTACGACGCTACTCTCGTGGTCAAGGACACTACCAACGGCATCGACAGCATCAACGCTGAGGCTGCCAACGCAGAGCTCTTCACTGTTGACGGCGTTAAGATCAGCAAGCTGCAGAAGGGTCTGAACATCGTTCGCACTGCTGACGGCAAGGTGAAGAAGGTTGTCATCAAGTAAATGACACGGTTCGGTAGGTGTGACCCTTTGACGGCACATCCGCAGAACATAACATAAAGGGAAATCCCGGTTCCGAAAGAAGGAGCCGGGATTTTTTTATTACACCAGGTCAGAAACAAACATAGGAGGCTATGGCGTCTCGCCGTAGCCACGCACCCACGAACGCAAGCTTATTGATTATCTTTTGTTTCTGACTATTTGACAATGTTTTGTGACTGATTGTCTGAATAATCTGACTATTTGTCTATTTGTTTGATATTTCGCTTTACTGTTTAATAGCAAAGCCTCACGGTTGTGACGTTGGCATGCAAGTTGCATTAGAGATAGTGCAAACCGAAGGCGGAAGCCCGAGGGGAGCAAAGAAAAGATAAAACAACTAAAATATAATTGGAGGTTTTTGATATGTTACCAGTAATGAGAAATACTTGGATGCCTGAAGTTTTCAATGACTTTTTTGATACCGACTTCATGCCGCGTACAAATGCCACCGCACCAGCCATCAACGTTAAAGAGACTGAGCACGACTACACTGTAGAGCTTGCAGCCGCAGGAATGAAGAAGGGTGACTTCAACATTAACGTCGACGCCGATGGCAACCTTCACATCAAGATGGAGCATAAGGATGAGAAGAAGGACGAGAACAAGAAAGAACATTATCTCCGTCGCGAGTTCTCATACTCAAAGTTCGAGCAGACTCTTCTGCTTCCTGACGATGTAGACAAGGAGAAGATTGCAGCCAACGTCAGCGACGGTGTGCTCACCATAGACCTTCCGAAGATTGAGAAGAAGGAAGAGAAGGCTTCACGTCAGATTGAGGTGAAATAATCGCAATGCGAAAACAGACCCTGCTTCGGCAGGAAATGTATAGACACAAATAACCGTGGTCGGTTAGGAATGTATAGACATAGATAGCTGAATGAGTTAGAATTGTATAAGCAGATAAGGTTGAATAATAATAGGTAGGGTTTGTTTTTACAACGACAAACGCAATAGACCACAAGAACGTACAGTTTTTGTGGTCTTTTTTTTGTAATTTTGCAGCCATACACAAATTTTACATCATTTAGCGATATGAAAAATTCAATCGACAATCTCTATCAGCTTGACGGTAGAGTGCCCATCGGGAAAGCTCTCCCGTTCGGTCTGCAGCACGTGCTGGCGATGTTCGTCAGCAACATTACGCCAATTATGATTCTTGCGGGAGCCGTGGGACTGGACAGCGCAGTCAGTGCCGCCCTTATTCAGAACTGTATGGTGATAGCCGGTATCGGTACGCTTGTGCAGCTTTATCCCGTATGGCGTATCGGCTCGCGCCTTCCCATCGTCATGGGCATCTCCTTCATGTTCCTTTCGCTCGCCATCAGCCTTGCCGGCGCTTACGGTATGGGCACGCTTATCGGTGCTGTCATCATCGGCGGTCTTGTGGAAGGCTTCCTCGGACTCTTCGTCAAGTACTGGATAAAGCTTATTCCGCACGTCGTCTCAGCCACAGTGGTGACCGCCATCGGCTTCTCGCTGCTTCCCATTGGTGCCAATTCGTTTGCCGGTGGAGTGGGTGCAGCCGACTTCGGCAGCCTTAACAACTGGATTGTGGGTAGCGTTACGCTCCTTGCCTGCCTCCTTTGCCAGGTTTTCGCAAAGGGATTTCTCCGTTCTCTCTCCGTTCTCGTAGGTCTTTTGGTGGGCTATGTGTTGGCTTGCTGCCTGGGAATGGTCGACTTCGGTGGCATTGCAGGTCAGTCAATCATCGCCTTGCCTCGCCTCCTTCCCTTCACACCGGAGTTTAATATCGGCGCCATCCTTTCCGTAGTGGCTGTCTATCTCGTCTCTGCAACTGAGACCATCGGCGACACTTCCGCCCTTTGCAACAGTGCCTTGCACCGCGATCCTGAGACAAAAGAGATGGGATCAGCCATCTGTTGTGACGGTTTCGTAAGTTCTGTGTCGGGCATTTTCGGTTGTACTCCAATCACATCGTTCAGCCAGAACGTCGGTCTTGCAGCTATTTCGGGCGTCGTAAACCGCTTTACCATTGCCGTCGGAGCCGTGGTTATGATTCTCGGTGGCGTGTTCCCGGCAGTAGGACATGCCCTCACCACCATTCCGCAGGCCGTTCTCGGCGGTTGCACCATCATGATGTTCGGTAGCATTCTTTTCGCCGGATTCGGCATGATGGCACGTGCAGGCTTCTCTCAGCGCAACATGGTTATAGTAAGTCTGTCGCTCAGCATCGGTCTTGGCTTCACACAAGCCACCGGCATGTTCGCCATCTTCCCTGAGATTATCCGCACAGTCTTCGCCGAAAACTGCGTAGCAGTGGTGTTCCTCCTCGCCGTAATACTCAATCTGGTATTGCCCAAGAAGGATTTGGTGGAATAAGAAAAGCATAATAGATAGAATAATAAAAGCTTAAGAGGGTGTGCATTCCATGTTTTCTTTGCAGGAAATAAAAGCAAAGTAACACGGAATGCACACCCTCTTGTATTGTTACGCTTACATTATAGCGTCGATTTCGTCTTTGGTCAATCCCGTTGCATTGATTATCTGCTCAACCGGTATACCAATCTTCTTCAGATTCTTGGCTATGTCCATAGCCTTGTTATGCTCGCCTTCCGCACGTCCTTCGGCTCGTCCTTCTGCACGGGCATTTCCGAGCACGTCGTTTTGGATCATTACGGCGTTTACATGCTCGTCGTATGCGTAGCGTTCGGCGTCGCTCATAGAGTAGTATTGGAGTTTCTCGCGTGCTTCGCGCAGACCCGGGGCTGTGGTCTTTTCGTTAATCACTCCTTCCTTGAGATAACGCATCCATTCTTCAAGCGGCGACTTTGCCACTTCGTTGAAGTTGTTCACACGCACGAGATAGTATGTGGGGAATATCTCTGCCGGGTATTTAGGCTTGATGACACCCTCCTCTTTAGTGCTGATGACAAGGTGGTCCTTGGTATGGACACCCACGAAATTGTTCTGCCCGATATACAAATAATCGGAGCCACGACCAAGGTCGAAGTAGAGAATGCTGATGGAATACACCTTCTTCACTTCCTGATAAGTATTGCCGAGCTTTATGTGTTCGGTTATTGCTTTAGCCACACCGTAGAGGATACGTTCGAGATAATATAGCTCGCTCGTATTCTGCACCTCCACAATGATTATCTCTCCCTTCGAGTTTTTGGCTTTGATATCCACGCGGTTGAACTTGTCGTCGGCAGATACTTGATTGCCTTCGCTTTCGAGAATCTCCATTATTTTTACCTTTTCGTTGAGGAAGACGGTAAGAAAACCCTCCAGCACGTCGAAGTTGGCCTTCTGACGCAACAGTCGCTTAATGGCCCAGTCAAATCGTATGCATCTATCTTTCAATGAATTCATATCGCTAAATGTTGAGTTAAGACTTTACTTTGCAAACTTACACAAAATACTTGAATGTCAGATATGTTTTTCTTAAATTTATCTTTTATTTGTTACGTATATCGGATTAATTATGTAAATTTGCTATATTAATAAAACTAAAACCTTACAACCTTATGGCAACATCCGAAATATTCATGCTCTTGGCACTTGTGTCTACGGGAATATTCCTCCTTCAGTTTGTCATTTCCATCTTCTTCGGAGGGCTTGACATCGACGTTGACGGCGACACAAACGTCGACTTCGACCTTGGCAGTCTGTTCTCCTTCAAGGGCTTAATCCACTTTCTTATTGGCTTCGGATGGACTAAGGTGCTGTTCGTCGGCGACGCATGGTATACGTACGCATTGGCTGTGGTGGTAGGAATGGTGTTTATGCTGGTGCTGTTCTATACCTACATGCTTGCTTTCCGCTTGCAGAACCTGCGCAAGCCCGAACCGCCCGTGAGCATAGTGGGTAGGGCAGGGCGCATCTACATCAATCAGGGCGACGGACGCTATACTGTATTCGTAAATCGTGACGGAGCCGAACGCGAACTTGACGTGGTGTCTGAGTCGGGACGTACGGACTATAAGACCGACGAGGTGGTTACGGTAAAGGAATACAGGGACAACAAGTACTTCATAGGTTGACACGATAAGATAATACATAATTCTTAAATACATTATTTCTATAACATGGAAACAAACGTTCTTATTCTTGCCGCGGTGCTCGTAGTGGTGGTACTGCTTGGCATAATTGGCGTGTTATCGCGCTATCGTAAGTGTAAATCTGACGAGGTGCTCGTCGTTTACGGTAAGACCGGCGGCACAAAATCCGCCAAACTCTATCATGGTGGCGCTGCTTTCGTGTGGCCTATCATCCAGGGCTACGACTTCCTTTCGATGAAGCCGATGCAGATAGACTGTAAGCTTACGGGTGCCATCTCTGCCCAGAACATCCGTGTGGACGTTCCGACTACCATCACCGTAGCCATCAGCACCGACCCGGAGGTTATGCAGAACGCCGCAGAGCGTATGCTCGGACTCTCAATGGACGACAAGCAGAATCTCATCACCGACGTGGTATACGGTCAGATGCGTCTTGTAATCGCCGATATGACCATTGAGGAACTCAATTCTGACCGCGACAAGTTCCTTGCAAAGGTGAAGGACAATATTGATACGGAGCTGCGCAAGTTCGGTCTGTATCTGATGAACATCAACATCAGCGACATCCGCGACGCCGCCAACTATATCGTAAACCTTGGTAAGGAGGCAGAATCGAAGGCGCAGAACGAGGCTCAAGCCAACATAGAGGAGCAGGAGAAGTTAGGTGCAATCAAGATTGCCAACCAGATAAAGGAGCGCGAGACACGTGTGGCTGAAACACGCAAGGACCAGGAAGTGGCTATCGCCGCTACGCGTAAGGAGCAGGAAATCAGCGTGGCTCAGACCGATAAGGAGCGCGTTTCGCAGGTGGCTCAGGCCAATGCAGAGAAGGAATCGCAGGTGGCTCGTGCCGAAGCGGAGAAGAACATCAATGTGGAGCAGGCAAATACTGCCAAGGAAAGCCGCATAGCAGAGCTTAATTCCGATATGGAGATAAAGCAGGCTGAGGCTAAGAAGAAGGCTGCCATAGGACGCAATGAGGCCCAGAAGGAGATAGCTCTCTCCAACGCTCAGCTTTCGGTAACGCAGGCCAATGCCGACAAGGAGGCCGGTGAGGCTTCGGCTCGCTCAGAGGCAGCCGTACAGACGGCACGTGAGAAGGCCCAGAAGGAGGTGGAGGAAGCCAAGGCAATGAAGGTGGAATCTTCTCTTAAGGCGGAGAAGATTGTGCCTGCAGAGGTTGCAAAGCAGGAGGCCATACTTCAGGCTGACGCCGTGGCAGAGAAGGTTATACGTGAGGCAGAGGCTAAGGCTAAGGCCACTCTCGCCCAGGCAGAGGCTGAAGCAAAGGCCATCCGCATGAAGCTTGAGGCTGAGGCAGAGGGTAAGAAGATGTCGCTCCTTGCTGAGGCTGACGGTTTCCAGGCCATGGTGAAGGCTGCCGAATCTAATCCTGCCATCGCTATCCAGTACAAGATGGTGGACCAGTGGAAGGAGATTGCAGGCGAGCAGGTCAAGGCATTCGAGAAGATGCAGCTCGGCAATGTCACCGTTTTCGACGGTGGCGACGGCGCAACAAGCAACTTCCTCAACTCGTTGGTGAAGACCGTAGCGCCGAGTCTCGGCGTTCTCGACCAGCTTCCTATCGGCGAAACCGTCAAGAAAATCATCCATCCAGAGACGAAGGAAGACGACAAGACGGAGAAGAAATAACATTGCTTGCGTGAGCAAGACATAATAAAAACGGCAATTATACGAAGTCAAGGCTTCACGTAATTGCCGTTTTTCTGTTTATCTACTTATATTGTAGTTCTTAGTATAGAGTCTTGGGAGAGATGCGGAATGAGAAGGTGTAGTCCTTATATTCCACACGATGACCCTTGCGGGCGCGTCCCCAATCGCTCCATGAGTCTACACCGCCGACGCCAGCCTGCACGAGGTCGACGAAGAGGTTGGTGTACTGCGACTTGGGCAGCGACTGTGAGTGGCGCTGCTTCTTCTCCTTACCCTCGTCCAGCGTGTAAAGGTCGTAGTGGAGGGCTGAAGCAGAGAAGAGCGCGTCGCTCTCGATGCGCAATCCGAAGCCGTTGTTGTCCTTGATGTTCCACCATCTGAGGTCGCTCATCGTACCCGTTTCCTGCGGACGAACGTACGGATAGAACAGCTGGTCTGCTGTGGCTTTATAGATGCCGACGTTCTGCGACAGCTTGCGGTCAGAATAGTTCTCCACCGGTCCGCGACCGTACCATTCTGCCTGGTCCATTGCGTAAGGCAGGTTCATAACCATACCGAAGCGCATCATCTCAGGCATTTCAGCTCCCGGTGTGGTCTTCAGCGACTGTGTTACGTTGAGCGTGCCGTTCTCGGTAGCGCGGTAAGCGATGGTCAGATCAGCCTTCACCTCCGGCAGGTTGTAAGTGGCAGTAACGGTCTTGGCCTTCTTGTCCACCTGCAGCGATGTGAGCTTCATCTGCGGATTGCGCCATGCAGCGAACTTCTCCTGGACGTTAGCGCCCATGTCGTTGTCCGTCACGGCACGCCAGAAGTTAGGCTTCAGCGAACCGCCGTTGCCGAGCAATGACTTTCCTCCCACCTCATACTTGGTGATGAAGCCCGTGGCACGGTCGAACGCCAGTGTGAAGTTCTCGGCAGCGAGAGTCACATTGGCTTCCTTCTTCTTGTCCGTCACCTTCACAGCCTTGGTCTCTGCGGCTGTTACAGCAAGGTCAGTGCCCTTGAATTCGCGGATGGGCAGCTGCTGGTAAGCCACGATGTCGCCAGCCTTCTGCAGTCCCTCGTCCTTCTTAAGGCGATACTCCACGTTGAGCTGGATGTCCTTGGCGTCACTATAGTCCTTGAGGTTGTACGGCAGAACCACGTCTGCTGAGGTCTGCGGCTTGATGTTCGGGAGGTCGGCGATGGTGCCGTTCTGACGCTCCACGCCGTCAGCTACGATTGCCCAAGAGAGCGATACGTTGTCAAGTGCACGGAAGAAGTTCTCGTTATACACGCTCACCTTCTTCTCTCCGGTAAGGTCCTTCGGAGAAGTCCAGATGTTCTGATAGACGTAGCCCACCTCGTAAGCCTCGGGATTCGGCTTGCGGTCCGGCGAGATAAATCCGTTGCAGTTGAAGTTGTTGTCTGACGGGTCGTATGAGTTGAAGTCGCCGCCGTAGTTGTAAATCATGTTGCCGTCCTTGTCCTTGCCTCTCAGTCCCTGATCGACGAAGTCCCAGATAAAGCCGCCCTGATATGTAGGATACTTGCGTATGATGTCCCAATAGTCCTTCATGACGCCGCAAGAGTTGCCCATAGCGTGAGCATACTCGCAGTGAATCATCGGCTTGGTGTATTTCGGGTCCTTGGCATACTTTTCTGCAGCCTCGGGTGTAATATACATCTCGCCGTAGATGTCGGTGTTGTCGCCGAGGATGGCACGCTCCCAATGTACGGGACGGGTGGGGTCGAACTCGTTAATCCACTTCTTTACGTCTGAGAAGTTCTTCGAGTCGGCAGTCTCGTTACCCATCGACCAGTAGATTACCGACGGATGGTTATACTGGTTGTGCACGTTGTGCACGTTGCGTTCCATTATCGGTGTGGCAAAGAGTGGGGTGGTGGTGATGGCGTCCTTGTCGTAGAAGAAGCCGTGGCTCTCCTGGTTTGCCTCTGCGCAGACGTACAGACCGTACTCGTCGCAGAGGTCATAGAAGTAAGGATCGTCAGGATAGTGACATGTGCGGACAGCATTGACGTTGAACTGCTTCATGAGCTTAACGTCCTCCACCATGCGCTCGCGTGAGATGACGTATCCTCCGTCGGGGTCGATTTCGTGACGGTTAGCGCCCTTGATGAGCACTGGCTGACCGTTGACGAGAATCTGACGGTTCTTTATCTCCACCTTGCGGAAGCCCGTGCGTACGGGTACAGACTCTACGTCCTTGCCGTTCTGCTGCACAGTAACCACCACCTTGTAGAGGTTCGGAGTCTCGGCAGTCCACTTCAGCGGGTTCTCCACGTCAAACTTGACGGTGGCATTTATCTCTGCAACCTTCTTGCCGGCCTTCTTCTTCACCTTCGTGGTGTTGAGAATCTTGCGGCTTACGATGTCGCCGTTGGGAGCGATGAGGTCAATGACGAATTTGGCGTTGCCCTTACCCTTTACGTTTACGGCAAGCGTGCCGTTCTTATACTGTGCGTCGAGGTCCGGCGTTACGCGTACGTCGTCAATGTGGGCTGTCTGCGAACGTGAGTAGAGGAAGCAGTCGCGAGCCACGCCTGAGAGACGCCAGAAGTCCTGGTCCTCCGAGTACGATCCGTCGCACCAGCGGAATGTCTGGAAAGCGAAGAGGTTGTCGCCCTTCTTGAGGTATGGGGTGATGTCAAATTCGGCTGCCGACTTCGAGTCCTCTGCATAACCTACGAACTTGCCGTTCACCCAGAGATATATGTTGGATGTTACGCTTCCGAAATGTGCAATCACCTGACGACCGTCCCAAGAGTCGGGAATGTTGATGGTGCGGCGGTATGATCCCACGTGGTTGTCCTTCACGGGCACTTCAGGCGGGTTGTCCTTGAAGTGTCCGCGCCATGCGAATCCTACGTTCACGTATTCCGCGTCGCCGTATCCGTTGACCTCCCAGATGCCGGGCACCTTCATGGTGTTCCACTTCGAGTCGTCGTATCCTTCCTTGAAGAAGTCGGTAGGACGCTGGTCGGCATTAGCCACCCAGTTGAATCTCCAGTCGCCCTCGATGGAGAGATAGTTTGCAGAAGCCTTGCGGTCTGCCTTGAGAGCAGCGTCGCGAGTTTCGTAAGCGAAGAATGAAGTGCGGATTGGGAAACGGTTTACGTTGTTCACGTACGTGTCGTGCCACTCTGTGAAAGTGGGTTGCACGGCTGTTTTGGTAGTCTGCGCCGCGTAGATGAAGCATGGTGACATGCCTGCCACGGCGAGAGTAAGTAACAGTTGTTTCATTTCAGAATATGTTGTTAGTTGAATATTCGGCTTAAAGTTTATTAGCGATATATCTTGCAAAGATACGCAAAATAGTCGGAATGATGGTCCGATGCATAGTTAAGAATTGTATTAAAGCATTTCCTTCTTGCCTAAAACATGTTCTTCATGTCTTCTTGTCAAAAACGTCTTAATGTCCACTATGCAAATATCGTACAAATGGTAAAAACTTGTTACAAAATAAAAATTGATTATAGAGTTCTGATTTGCTGTTTTTACGGTGTTCTGCTGTCTGAACGGCACCCACGCTTAACAATAGCGCCACTTTTATCATGCAATAGTGCCACTATTAGAGTGTAAAAGAGGCGCTATTACATGATAAAAGTGGCGCTATTGGAGTGTAAAAGTGGCGCTATTGCAGCAAAAAACGGCTTGTTTGCGAGTCGGATTTCATAGAGATGACTTTAACTGATTTTACTTTACACTTTTCTTGTTGTTTTACTAATTTACTTCA
>ERZ1027255.161-NODE-161-length-25235-cov-34.843924_pt1 | contig 25235 bp, 20 predicted proteins | sample MGYA00519261_ERZ1027255 | MGnify/ENA primary metagenome ERZ1027255 (study PRJEB26926, sample SAMN06164399) | human gut metagenome | biome: ENVO:00009003; feature: ENVO:2100002; material: ENVO:00002003 | host: Homo sapiens | place: USA | collected 2012 ...
GCATCTCTTCGCTGCTCACCATCAGCATCTTCGAGAGCCACAGCATCTACGCCCTGCGTCTGGCAAGAGAGGGCAAGCTGCTCACCCACCATATTGACAAGGCTGCGCTCACGCTGCTGGGCATGCAGGATGTCATTGAGAAAGATTATCATCCGGTGGGTCCTGATCTGCCGATGAGCAAGCTGGTGAGCGAGATAAGCCGCAGCAACAACAACTTCCTGCCGGTTCTCGACAAGGTGGGCGTGCTGCTGGGCGTGGTAGATATTACGAAGATTCGCCACATCATCTTCCGCACCGAACTGTACCAGCATTTCACCGTGCGCCAGCTGATGATGCAGCCTTCTGCCGTTCTTACCGAGCACGACAGTATGGACGAGGTGATGCAGAAATTTGACAAAACCGATGCCGCCCAGCTGCCAGTGGTAGATGTGAGCGGCGTGCTGAAGGGTTACATCAGCCGTACCAGAATCTATTCCATGTACAGGCAGATTGTAGCGGATATGTCGGCGGAGTAGGAGTTTTAAGTGAAGAGTGAAGACGAAGAATTCATGTGCTTCAAGTAAACATTAAATATTAAATATTGTGATGGAGAAGAAGGATTTGAGAATCATATTCATGGGAACACCGGAGTTTGCGGTGGAATCCCTCAAGCGCCTGGTAGAGGGCGGTTACAACGTGGTGGCTGTGGTTACGCAGCCTGATAAACCGGTGGGCAGACATCAGGATACGCTGCAGCCTTCGCAGGTGAAGCAGTATGCCGTGGAGCACGGGTTGCCGGTGTTGCAGCCTGTAAAGATGAAGGACCCGGAGTTTGTAGAGCAGTTGCGCTCTTATCATGCCGATTTGCAGGTGGTAGTGGCTTTCCGCATGCTGCCTGAGGTGGTTTGGGCGATGCCTCAATATGGTACTTTTAATGTACATGCAGCCCTCCTTCCGCAGTATCGTGGTGCGGCGCCAATCAACTGGGCAGTCATTAACGGCGAGAAGGAGACGGGTGTCACTACCTTCTTCCTCGACCACGACATTGATACCGGCCGTATCATCATGCAGAAGCGTTTCCCTATTCCGGAGACGGCAAATGTGGAGTATGTTTACGACGGGCTGATGCATCTCGGTGCCGAACTGGCGCTGGAAACCATTGATGCACTCATCGCTGCCGACGGCAACATCGGTTCCATTCCGCAGAGCAAGCTGATAGGTGAGGGTGCCGAACTCAAGCCGGCTCCGAAAATCTTCAAGGATACCTGCCGCATCGACTTCCACCAGCCAGCCAAGAAGGTGTACGATTTCATCCGCGGTCTTTCTCCATACCCTGGTGCATGGACCGAAATCAAGAAGAAGGAGACGGTAGTTTTCTTTGACGATCCTACAGAAGGAAAGGTGGAGAATGCTGTGGGTTCAGATGATTATGTGAAGTTCCCTGAGCCAACTTCTCATCCGTCTCGCAAGCCGAGCACAGCAAAGATTCAGGTGCTCAAGATGTTTGCCACCCATCTTTCGGGCGAAAAACGTGGCGCTGCGCCTGTAGGTTCGCTGCGTATTGAGGGCAAGCAGCTGCAGGTGGCCTGTCTCGACGAATGGCTCAACATTCAGGAACTTCAGCTCAGTGGCAAGAAGCGCATGGAGGCAGCCGCCTTCCTCAACGGCATGAAGGACATTGCCTATTATGAGTGCCAGAGGAAGGATATTAAGGACGATTTTTAGGTATTAGGAATTTAAGTTTTTATAGTAATTATGACTGTAGAAGAAGATATCAAGCGTGCTGTGGAATGCATGCGCAAGGGTGGAGTGATTCTCTACCCAACTGATACCGTATGGGGAATAGGTTGTGATGCAACCAATCCGGAGGCGGTAAAGAAAGTTTATGAAATTAAGAAGCGTGACGACTCTAAGGCGCTTATCTGCCTGACAGATTCTGCCGACCGCATGGCTCGTTATTTCCGCAATGTGCCTCAGGTGGCATGGGATTTCATTGATGCTGCGATGCCTGTGAAACCTACCACGGTTATCCTGGATGATGCGAGTGGAGTGGCTAGTAATCTGGTGGCAGAGGATGGCAGTTTGGCGATGCGCGTTACGTATGAGCCTTTCTCCAAGCAGCTCTGTTACCGTTTTCAGAAGCCTATTGTGAGCACAAGTGCCAATGTGAGTGGCGAGCCAGCTGCCCAGAATTATCGCGACATTTCTGAGGAAATCCTCAATGCCGTAGATTATGTTTGCTGGAGCCGTCGCCAGGAGCATAAACCTCATCAGCCTTCGAGCATCGTAAAGATTGCCAAGGATGGCGAGGTGAAGGTTATCAGATAAAAAAGCGTGCTACTTTAAGTAGCTTTCGGGCATTCAGCCCATACTAAAACCACTTTGAAACTTTCTATATATAGAAAGAGCCCTGAGAAAAGGCTAAAAGCATCTTTATGTTTTGAGGATGCTTTTGCCTCTTTCAGGGCTTTAATTTTTTGCCGCCTTTTCCTTGCGGCCTTGCGTTTCTTCTTTACCGCTTTTCTACATGCAGCTCGTAACTCCGAGAGTAGTTGCTACGGCGGTGAGAATGCTGATGATAACCTGTATCAGCGTTTTCCATGTTTCTCTTTTCATCATGATTTTCCTTTCTTTTTAGTGGTTAAATACTTGTGTTTCCGTGTTTTAAGAGCAGTGTTGGAAATCTTCGTTTCCGTTTTCAGGAGGATTTCTCAGAAAGAGCGTAGCCCCCCGAAGGGGGCTTTGGCTAGCCCATGTTTCCATCGCCGTCAGTGCCGCCGCCTTCGGTAGTGCCGCCACCTTCGGTAGTGCCGCTGCCTTGACCGCCGTTTTCACCGGAATTTCCGCCGCCACCAGTAGGGTTGTTACCATCGCCCTCCTCATCTACGTTGCCCTTGTCGGCAGAAGTAACCTGCTTGATTACCTTTCCGTTGCGGTCGTAGCAAGTAATGCTGATGGCGGTGTTGGCGAGTTCCTCCTTGATCTCCACACTTGGGGTGAAGATGACGCGGCGTGCGGTGATGAGGGCTGTACTTACGAGGTCAACCTTCTCAACGGCGTTGCCTCGCACACCGAATCGCATGGTTCCGAGACCTGGGATTGCCACACTGTGACCCTCAGTGGCCCATGCCACGATGACGTCGCTCAATGCGTTCCAAGATGCGTTTACCACACCCTTTGGCAGTCCGGAACGGAGAGAAGCTTCCTTGATTACCTTGTCGGCAGTAAGTTTGCCGTAGAGCTCTGGAGTGAGCACGAATGCGTAGCGGGTTTTGTTCTTGTCGAAAGATACGTTACGCTCAATTGCCTTAAGTTTCATTCCCATAATGTTTATTTTTTTTAAGTGGTTATTAATATTGAAAATCTGTAAGCGTGAACCCGAGTTTGCGCGCTTTCTCGAATTTCACGGTGCAAAGGTACGAAAAAATTTTGACATGGGCAAGTAAAATCGTAAATATTTTTCAACTTTAACTTTTCTTTACAAAACGAGAGGTCTTCCGGTAGTCGGCACAAGGCGGTTTGACGGTGCTTCTGCTGTATCTCCATACCCACGCCCGCGCGTGCCTGTTATTATTTTATCGTGATAGAATATTTTTTTCATCGTGACATAAAAATGAAACTACGGCTAGAGGGGTGAAGATGGAGGGATGAAGAGAAGGTTGAGGGGAGAGAGAAAAGAGGGTGGTCATTAAGGTCATTAGTCATTAAGGTCATTAAGCACTTTGAGATTGGGGGTATTTTTTTAGGACAATAATAAAAATATAAATATTTATATTTTTATTATTGTCTCTATTTTTACTCCCCGTTGGAGAATCCTTAATGACCTTAATGACCAATGACCTTAATGACCACTTTGACCACAAAGATGTAAAGATAATTGAGTTTCCCCTTTAGGGGAAGAGTTCTTGCCCATAGATTTCTTCTGAAAATAAAGAAGAAAAAGTTTGGTGGTAACAATTATTTTTTCTATCTTTGCCCCCATCAAGCAAGCTAAAAGAATAAGCTTGCCTCTGGTAAAAACTAATATAGATAAAAATTATACTTATGACACAGAAAACTACTACTTATCTCGCCACTGCTGTGCGTTATTTTGCTAACCCCAGCCTTCGTGGCAATGCCCAGGAGACTCCTGAAATGGAGCAGCGTACTATCGGTGTATTGTCGGGCTTGCAAGCCCGGTTGCCCCTTGTTGTTCTTCGCCTTGATGAGCAGAATCATTATGATTCTCAGGCAGTTGTTGTGCTTGAGCATGGGCGGCAGATAGCTTATCTGGCTGCAGATGATGCCCATCAGTGCGTGGCTGAATACGGTGAAAGGCTTCGGGTCGGGATACCGGTAAGGGTGACGGAGGTGAACGTGGAGAAACACGGGGTGTTCTGGGTGGAGAAGCCTAAGATGAAGGGGGCTTCTTCTGCTGGGGCTTCTTCTTCTGCTTTTTCTGCTTCTCTTTCTCTTCCTGCTGCTCTTGATTGGAGCGGGTGGATGGAGCCTGCTGCTTTGGCCCTGCCTGCTGCTTTTAGGCAGAGGATAGAATCGCTGGAGCTCATCATCGATTTCTGCTTGGGAGAAATAGAGGCGGATGAGGAAGGTGGGGGACCTGCGATGGAATCGCAGGGAACGGGGGCGCACAGGGGGAGTGCTGGCTCGGCTTCTCCTTCTGGCTCTGAGGTTACGCTTTGCGAGTATTTGGGGTGCTGGCTGGAGGAGGTTAGCTTTGATGTGAGCAGGGAGGCGCATGAAAGGGTGCTGAGATACAGACAGCTGCTTGAGGCTAGCGGAAGGCCAAAACTGATGGAAATGGCTGAAAAGATGGATAGGGCGCTGGTGAAAGGAGGATGCATTGAGGTTACCCGAAAAAGATGCGAAATGTGGCAACAGATGATGGAGGATGAAGGTGTGAAAGAGGACTTTGACCACTTGATGGCTTTTTCTACATCCGTGCCACAGGTGATGCTGGCTGATACTGAAATGAAGGTGAGGCAACTGCCGGGAAGACTGTATGACTTCATTGCTGATGATGCTAAGTTTCTGTCACATCTTCGCTATCTTATGCCGCCGCTTTGTGCTTTGCGTAATATATTGAGCTATAGGTTGTTGAGAAGGTTGCTGTGCGAGAAACTGGGGGTTAGCGATGCGGCTTGCCGGGTTGTTGGGAATACTGATTTTTCAGGGTCTTTTTCAGGGTCTTTTTCAGGGTGCTCATCAGGGTCTTTTTCAGTATCTCCTTCGGGTTCTTCAGTATCATCTTCGGGTTCTTCAGTATCTCCTTCGGGTTCTTCAGTATCATCATCTTCACCTTCAGTATCAGTTTCTGAAAACGGGGAGGAGAAGGGGGCTGGTTCTTCTGTTTATCTTTCGCCTGTTCGGGGAAAGAAGATTGATTTCATCCGTGTGGTTAATGTGCTTTATGAATTGGGGCTTTTTACGGATAAGGATGGGGTTCGCTGCACCAAGAAGGAGGCTTTCCGGGCGTTTGGATGGGCGGTGAATCTGGATTTGTCTAATTACAATAAGGATTTGAGTCGCGCTCTTAACGATACGACGACCCGTGAGCGCCAATTGCAGATCTTTAAGGATATGAGACAGAAAATGGCGGAAATCTATCAAGATAAAAATTAGGCGTTGTAAGCGCATCCCGTATCTGATGGATGTTGTTTGTTTCGGAATTACAGGGGGATGTTGATGGGGGCTTTGTAGACTCCATGAAAGTTTTTTCTTGTTTTTTTGATTTTTTTTTTATGAGGTGATTATCAGATAGTTAACTTTGTTTTGAGAAATATAGGCTTCGTAGACTCGTGAGGGCGGTCTACGAAGCCTTTCGTTTTTTTGCCCTACCTTTGCAACCGGAAATCAGAAGAAATGAGGCTGGTTCCTGAAAAGGATTCGGAAGAAATGACGCTGGTTGGAGTAATAACTTTTTAAAATGAATAAATGATGAAAAAGAAAACGAAAATCATGGAGCTGAAGCTGGTTCGCTTCGCTAAAAAGAAAGGGTATACCATCGGGCGCCTTTACTGCCTGGGGGAAAGAGAAGAAGAAGGGACCTGCGATGGAATCGCAGGGAACGGGAGCCAGACGGGGGACTTGGAGGCTGATGAAGGGCTGAAGGGCGACAGAGGGCTGAAGGGTGACGGAGGGCTGCAGCCTTTCTGCGATACGCTGGAACCGCCGCGACGCAACCTGCTGAATGGGGGGAAATGGGATAAGAGGCTGAAGGTGAAGGGGATGACGGCGATTCCGGAAGGGAGATACCTGATGAGGTTTACCTATTCGCCTAAATTCGGCAAGAGGCTGTTTCGGCTGATGGATGTGCCTCTCTTCGACGGCATCCGCATCCATTCCGGAAATTCGGTGAAGGATACGCAGGGCTGCATCCTGGTGGGGAATAACACGAAGGTGGGAAGACTGGAGAACTCGAGAGCTGTGCTCTTTAAGCTGGAAATGATGCTGAAGGGGTTTCAGGGACCTGACGACCTGGTGTTTATTACGATTGTGTAACTGTTGATTTTTTAACTATTTAATATTTATAAATGATGAATACAGAATTGATGAAAGTGGTGCAGCAGGGCGAGTCCTTCGCTGTACAGAGCCAGAAGGCTGAGGGCGGCCAGATTAAGAAATGCAACATCCTGTTGCAGGAACTTGGCGGCAAGTTTGAAAACCAGTTTGCTGCCCAACTTTGGGGCAATGCGGCAGAATGCCGTTTCCAGGCTGGGGATGTGGTGGCGGTTCGCCTGCGCTTTCAGACCCGCGAGCATAATGGGCAGGTGTTTCAGGACATCTCGGTGCAGGAAATCGTTAAGCTGAACTGATGTATTAAAACTAACTTTCGCATGTGGGGAAGTTAGAGGGAAGTTAAGGGAAGTTAGAGGGAAGTTAAGGGACAAATGTCCTACGTTTTACGAAAGAAGATTATTGTTTCTTCACTTCCCGAACGACCGTAGGGAGCGATAACTCCTTTAACTCCCTCACTTGCAAAACTTGAATTAAAAAAGAAAAAACTAATATGGAAAAGAATTTTAATTTGAATCAGAATGTTGGAATGGTGATGAATGGGGGTGAGCATGTGCAGATTGAGGGCATGGCTTTCTTCGACAACCGCAAGTATTTTATGTTTTCGCCTGATGATCCGAAACCTAATCAGGTTTCCAGTTTCCGTACGCTGGGCATTGTGCAGCAGATGAGCGACGGCACGGTGGATTTTACGGTGAAGGGGTATCCGCGCTCGCAGAGTAAGCTGATCAGGAAGTTTGCCCACGGCCGTGCTTCGGAGACGAAGGATGGGGCGATACAGATTTTTCTGAAGGTTTTTAAGAATGAGGGTATCAATATTCCTAAGGCGATGCGAAAGGAGAGCCGCGAGGCGGTGCAGGCTATCATGGATTATCTGATGCTGGGATAGGGCCCTAGATGTACTTACTGAATCTTTATTAACTGTTTTATTTTTTGATTGGAATATGAGTGTTTATTTGATTTCTGTTAGGGGAGGGCGCAAGGTGGCCCTCCCTGTTCTCACCGAGGAGTCGTATCGCCGGCTCAGAAATACTTCTTCGCAACAGGCTAACCTAAGGCAGGCTAGAATGGGGAACCAGGCTGCTAAACGGAGGCTTATCCAGTTTAACTATTCGGGGTATTACCCGGATGGGGTTGTGAAGGGGTGCCGGCTGCCTAGCCAGGCTTTCGGATTTGATGTGGATGATGCGGGGGAGTTTGAACGCATAGCTAAAATGCTGATGGAGAAGAGGGGACCTGCGATGGAATCGCAGGGAACGGGGGCTAGGCGGGGGACCGCTGGCTCGGAGATTAAGGGAGCGGCTGCTGAAGGCGGTGACGCTGGAGAAGGCAAGGGCGCTGAAGGAGCGGCTGGAGAAGGCAAGGGTGCTGAAGGAGCGGCTGGAGAAGGAGCGACGCTGGCTGAAAGGCTGGGACTGCTGATGCTGGAAAGAAGCGCGAGCCAGGGCGGACATGCTGTTTTTAAAAGAGAAAAGGGAAAGACGATTCTCGAAAACCAGGTGCGCATAGCTAAAGCCCTCGACTGCGAACTGGATACCAATGCGCATGATATCAACCGGGTTTACTTCTCAAGTACTGCTGATAAGGATGAACTGCTCTTCCTCTCGCCTGAACTCTTTAATGATCAGTATGGGGTGAGCCCGGGGGCTGATGTGGAACGCGTTGCCGAGGAGGCCAGAACGCTGGAAGACAGGGAGAAAAACGGAAGAGAAGAACTGCCAGAAGGAGCCCATGGGAGCAATAAGCACTTCAAGGTGGGGGGAACGGAGAGAACGGAGAAACCGAGGGGAACGGAGAAGCCGGAGCCAGGGGGACAGGCGATGGAATCGCCTGGAACGGGGGCCCAACGGGGGACATGCTCCTCATCTGCTGGCTCTGCTTCTGCTGGCTCTTCCTCTTCTTCCTCTTCTTCATCCTCTTCCTCTTCCTCTTCATCCTCTTCTTCCTCTTCTTCATCCTCTTCCTCTTCCTCTTCATCCTCTTCTTCTTCTTCCTCTTCTTCTGGAGAGAATTACTTGGGGATACCGTATGAGGTGATTATTGAGAAATGGTGGGGGATGTATAACGACGGGAAAACGCCGGTGACCTCTAACAGAGATGTGCTGACTTTTGAACTCGCGGTGAACCTGAGGCATATATGCGGATTCGACAGGATGCTCATGGATAGGGTGATTCCCTGCTACGACGGGTTTCCGGAAGGACAGAAGATGAAATGCATTGACTCGGCCCTGGCTGAAAGACGAACGCAGATGCCGAAAAGACTGAAAGATGTGCTCAATGCGCTGAGACAGGAATATCTCAAGACGGGATGCGGAGATGCGCAGGAAGGCGTGCAGGTGGCTGATGCGCTGGACGAGGCCATGCAACAGGATGAACTCTGGCATTTTAACCGACTGCCGAAACTGCCGATGGGCGTGAGCGACAGTGTGGCTGCTGCCGGAACTCCGCTCTGTATGGCTACCCTCATCGGCATAGCTCCGGCACTCGGGGCTCTGGCTACGGGCGTGAAACTGGATGTACACGGCAATGCGAGGGGACTGAATCTCATCTCCTACATCTGCGGCGAATTCGGTTCGGGAAAGGGACAGCTAGACCCGATAATCGGTGCCTGGATGTACGAACTGCAGGCGCAGACCGACATCTACACCCAGCAAGAGGAGGAATGGGCGCAGAAAACCAGACGCATGAAGAGCGGAAAGGCACCCGAACAGCCGAAACTGCCGGTAAGAATGCTGCCGCTGAACAACACGCTTGCCAACATAGCCGAACGACTGGGGAATGCTGAGGAGAAACACAGCTTCAGTTTTACACCCGAGGCTGATACGGTGGCGATGAAATGGAAGTCGGCGATGAGCGATTTCAGCGTGATGCTGCGCCAGGCTTATGACGAGAGCCGCTACGACCGCGAGGCGAAGAGCGCAGATGCTACCCGTGTGCACATCAAGAAACTGCTCTGGAATGTGACGATGTGCGGCACGCAGGATGCACTCTACCGCGTGATTACCAATTATACCGACGGTCTGCTCTCGCGCATCTCCATCGCCCGCACGCCCGACAACACGTTTGCGCCGCTGGCTCTGAAACCTTCTCACCTGACCGACAAGCAGGAGGAGCGCATTCATCAGGTGGCTCATCTGCTGCCGATGATGCAGGGCACGGTGGTGCTGCACAAGCTGGAGAACCGGGGCAGGGAATGGCTGGAGCGAATCCGTATGGAAGCGATGAAGAACGACGACAGGGTGCTGGCTCGCCAGCGTCTGCGCGGCTGTGTGAATGCGCAGCGCATCACCTGTGCACTCTGGCTCTGCAAGGTAGCTGAATCGCTGATTGGGCGTTTCGGACTTTCGGGTGCCGAGAAGCGGCTGAAGCTTACGCCGAAGCTCTGGATTACCACGCTGGAGAAACTGCAGAATGACGACATGCTGCAGACTTTCGACCTCATAGCCGATTATCTGATAGACAATGATCTCTACTATTTCCGCGAGCGGATAGAGGGGGCTTATGAGTCGAAGAATTATCAGATAGGACCGAGAAACCGCGTGGGCAAGAACGACAGTATCTTTGCGCGGCTTGCCGATGAATTCAGTATGGAGCAGGCGATTCAGCAGTGTATGGCTGTGAAGGGGGCGAATGTGAGCCGCAACAGTGTGCGCATGATGCTGAAAAACTGGCGCAACCAGGGGCTTATCGTATTGGGCAGTGTGCCTAACCATTTTCAGAAGGTTCAGAATCTTCCTGCGGGTGGTCATTAAGGTCATTGGTCATTAAGGTCATTAAGAGAAAATCAATAATAATGAATGGTATGAAAATACAGCATGATTATGAAACTTATGTGCGGCTGTGGCGACTGCTGCGCCGCACGCGAAGGCTGTTTAAAGAGCGGCATGTGATGTTCTGTCCGCGAAGGATTCTGCAGGAGTGGCTGCCGGATGAGGCTACCGACGAGTTTATCTATGATGTATGTCGTAAGGCGGGGCTGGAAGGGTATGGGCTTCTGCCTTCTCCCCTTGAGAGTGCTTTTGAGAGCAGGAATTTCCTGATAGCCTTCGTGAGCCGGTATCTTGACACAGACGGTCCGATTTCGGTATATCCGCTGGTGAAACGTGCCTTTCGTGAGGTTTACCCCAACGTGAAGATTTCGGTGATGAAACGAAAGAAAGAGTGAGGAGGGTAATAAAACAAGAAACCCTGCAAGAAATAAATCTTGCAGGGTTTATCCTGGGTGGAAGGTGGGACTCGAACCCACGACATTCAGAACCACAATCTGACGCTCTAACCAACTGAACTACGTCCACCATGTTAGCTAGCTTAAATGTCATTTCTTTTAAGCGAGTGCAAAGGTACGAACTTTTTTCGGTTCTACCAAATTTTTGAGCAACTTTTTTTCAAAAACATCAAAAAAAGTGGCATTTTTCGTCTTTTTCTATCCTTTTCTCTAGAATAAAAGGGTAGAAGCGCGCGAAAATGCCACTTTTCCTTATCAGCTGATTATTACTTAGCTGGGCTTGCAGGAACAACTGGAGCTGCCTGCTGTGCACCAGCACCTGCTGCTGGAGCTGCTGGAGCTGCCTTCTGTGCACCTGCTGCTGCATCCTTGCTAGCACCTGGCATAGCAGGAAGAGCGGTCTGCTCCTGGGTTGCACCCTCCATGACGCTGTTTTCGCCAGTTGCCTGAGGAGCAACATAAGCACATGCCACGCTGATAACAACCAAGGCTGCAGCGAGGCCCCATGTTAATTTCTCAACAATGTCGGTGGTCTTGCGAACACCCATGATTGAGTTGGTTGAAGAGAAGTTACTTGCAAGTCCACCTCCCTTTGACTCCTGGATGAGCACGATGAAAATCATCAGGATAGCTACCAGGACGATTAATACTACTAATAATGTGTAAGCCATTTTTTTTAAAACTAGTTTTATTTATTTATTATTCTTATTTATTTCTTTTTCTCCGGAGATTTCTTCTTGCTGTTCAGCATCAGTTTCTCCAGGAATCTGAGCTGGTCAACATAATATCCGTTCTTGTCAGGACGCTGCTGATGCAGTCGGCTGATGATGTCGTAAGCCCTCTGATACCTTCCCTGCTTGATGTAGATGCGGGCGAGGGTTTCGGTAAATACGCCGCTGTTTTCCTCTTCTCCGTCCTTGCCTGAATCGGTCTGAAGTTCGGGCGTAAATTCCGGTTTGTAATCTTCGTCCTGCTGGATTTTAGGCAGCTTGAAACCGCCATCCTCCATAAAGTCGTCGATGAGGCTCATGGTGCGCGAAGTATCTTCCGGTTCCTGCTGGTCTTCTGTCTCCATGAGATACGCCACGTAGTCTACTGCCGCATCGGCAGGTGTAGGCTTGCGCTTCTCCTTCTTCTTCTCCTCCTCTTCGGCATCCATCGGTATGGATCCCAGGAAGTGGTCGATGAGGTCGCTGGTGCGGTCGCCGTGTTTTTCTGCTCCCGTTTCCTTTCTTTCCGATTCCTTCAGCTGGTTGAGATCCACCTCTGCCGGGTCGGGTTTTATCTGATAATGGGCTGCCTCTACCATCTCGAAGATGATTTTCCGGTCGGTGATGTAGATGGCTGCCCGGCGCAGTTCTTCGTCGAAACTCGGGTCGTGAAGCAGGTACAGATTCTTCAACATCAGCAGACGTGCCGTCTGATAATACGGATATAGGGCCAAGAGGGCGCGCAAGTCGTAGAGCGTCTCTCGGTTCATTTCCTCTGGGTGTTGTATCAATCTGCTTAGTTCCACTAATTTTACTTTTAACTATTAACTTTTTATCTTTCTTTTTACCAGTTAGCCACCGTAGCGTTGAATATCTGGTCTACCAGGTCTTTGATAATCTGGGTTACCAGTTCTTCCTGCACCGAGGCAAGGCTCTGGGTGGTGTCGTAGGTCTTGGCAGATGTAAACTGCTTTTCGAAGTCCTCGGCATGGTTCTTGGTGTTGGTAAAGCGCACGTTTACGGTGATGCTGAGCTCGGTTTGGGCAGAGTATCCCTCGGCACTTACCGACTTGTTTCGCTGAGAATATTGGGTGATTTCGCCCTCTATCTTCAGGTCGCCGTTACGCGACACCTGCACGAGCTGGGTGTTGCTGGCAAACTTGTCCTTGATTTCGTTGTTGAACATCGGACCCATCGGACCCCACACATACGAACTTCTGATAGGGAAGTCGGCAATCTGTATGGTCTTGGTTTTGGTGTAGTCGATGCTGGCACCGTTGAACTTGTAGCTCACGGAGCATGCAGCCATGACCGCCACCATGAGAGTGAGTCCTATTATATATAGGTACGCGCGTAAATGCTTCATAACTTATATTTGTTAATCTTTCTGTACAGGGTTCTGTCGGAGATTCCCAGTTCTTCAGCCGCTTTCTTGCGGTTTCCGTTGTTTCTCTCCAGCGCCTTTTCTATCATCTGCTTGCTCAGGTCGCTGAGGTTCAGATTCTCGTTTTCTTCCTTAATCTCCTCAATCTCGGCATCCTCGGCTTCGGGTTTGTAAGTGCCCCTTATGCCTCCTGCAGCCATTTCCTGACGGATGTGCTGGAGCTCGTCGAGGTCGGTAATTGGAGGTACCGACGGAACCGGTGAAACCGATGATACCGGTGAGACGGCTGATACGGACGGAACCGCTGAAACCGGAGCTACGGCTGATACCGGAGCTACCTGGGTGCTCGGCTGAACCGGCGAAACATATCCGCTGGTGCCGCCCAGCTGGCGAGCCTCGTCGAGCTGCTTGCGCAGGCTGTTCATCTCTCGTCTCAGGTCGCTCACGTTGCCCCTCAGTTCGTAGAGAATCTTGTAGAGCAGTTCGCGCTCGCTGGCGTAGCTGTGGTCGTCGTTGCCATCCTTCTGTATGGTGGCGAGCTGTGTAGACTCCTCATCTCTCGGAATAAACTGGGTGAGGGTCTGCGCGTCGATTTCTCTTTCCCGGCTCAGCACCGACATCTGTTCGGTGATGTTCTTGAGCTGTCTCACATTTCCCGGCCACTTGTATTTCAGCATAATCTGCTTAGCCTCATCTGAGAGTGAAATCTTAGGCAGACGGTATTTTTCGGCCATCTGCATGGCGAAGAGGCGGAAGAGCAGGAGAATGTCGTTGCCCCGCTCCCTCAATGCAGGCATCTGTATAGGGATGGTGTTGAGGCGGTAGTAGAGGTCCTCGCGGAACCGGCCTTCGCTCACAGCCTTGCGCATGTTTACGTTGGTGGCTGCCACGATGCGGACATCCGTTTTTCTTATCTCCGTACCGCCCACGCGGATGTATTCTCCCGTTTCGAGCACGCGCAGCAGTCTTGCCTGCGTCTGTATCGGGAGTTCGCCCACCTCGTCGAGGAAGATGGTGCCCTTGTTGGCAATGCCGAAGTATCCCTCGCTTTCGCCAATGGCTCCGGTGAAGGATCCCTTCTCATGTCCGAAGAGTTCGCTGTCAATGGTTCCCTCCGGAATGCTTCCACAGTTGATGGCGAAATATTTCTCTCTGCGGCGTGGCGAATTGTCGTGAATCACCCTTGGAATGATTTCCTTACCCACACCGCTCTCGCCGATGATGAGCACGGAAAGATCGGTCGGCGCTACCTGTAGGGCAACGTCGAGCGCATGGTTCAATCCGTCGCTGTTACCGACGATATTGTAGCGTTGTTTTATCTTTTGTAGTTCGGAAGTATCCATTTAGCTGCCAAAATTACTCATTTTTTCTGAATTATCAGCATTTTTTCTTTATTTTAACGTTCGGGAGGTCTGATTACAGGGCAGATTTGCTGTTTTGGGGCTCATCTGCCCTCCCGAATCTTTCTTTATCCCGCTTTTTTCGGGGGATAAGGCGTCTTTCGCTTTCCAGGATGAGATGCCTTTCTATTTATCCCTTTTTCTTAGGGATGGAGAATCTTACCTTCTCGCTCTCGTCACGCTTCTCGTGGTAGAGTTTAGGCAGTGGATTCTCGTAGGCCTCATCATAGTCTTCGCGGTTGCAGAAGGCATCCAGCGCCAGGCAGATGGCGTGGCGGAAGGAGGTTGCGTCGGCCTCGTTGCAGCCCGTGATGCTGTAGCAAGGAGTGGTGTCGGCGGCGGTGTGCACGAGTGGCATACCGGCTGTAAAGAGCACGCCATCCTCGGTGTAGAGCGAATGGAACGGGGTAGTGGCCTGATCATGATACATGGCCATAATGCCGTCGAACTCTACGAAATATCCGTTGCCGAAGAACTCGTCGGCTGGGTAAGGACCGAAGGCCTGTATTTTCTGCTCGGCAAGCTGGTCAATGGCTGGGATGATGATTTCAGCTTCCTCAGTTCCGCAGCTCTCCTCGCCGTTGTTGCTAGGGTTCAGGGCGAGCACGGCGATGCGCGGGTTGGTAATCATGAAGTCGCGCTTCAGGGATGCGTGCATCTGCTTCACCTTCTCGATGATGAGTTCCTGGGTGATGGCTGCCGGTACGTCCTTGAGCGGAGTTTTTCCGGTTACTGAAGCGATGCGGAGATCTCTGCCGCAGAGGATGGAAAGGCCCTTGGCTCCTTCGCCCAGGCAGGTTTCAATGTATTCCTTGTGACCCTTGAACTGGAAGCCCTCAATCTGGGCGTTCAGCTGGCTTACCGGTGCGGTAACGAGCACGTCGAAGAGCTCGTCGCGGTAGTCGGTCATGGCGCGGTCAAGAGCCTTGAGGGCTGCTGCTCCCGATTCCAGGGTAGGCATGCCCATGTCAACCTTCACCTCCTCGTCTACAGCCGGCAGGAGGTTGATTCTTCCGTCTTCCGCATCTTCAGCTTTCTGTATGATGGAGAACTGGACAGGCAGATTCATCGCCTTGCGGTAATAAGCTGCCACTTTTGGCGAACCGTAGATGATAGGGGTACAATACTCCAACATCTCTGGCTCACTGAATGCCTTAAAAATGAGTTCGTATCCGATACCGTTGGTATCTCCGTGAGTGATGGCCACTCTAATCTTTTTGCTGTCCATTTATCGTTTATATTTTATAGTAGAAATCGCAGCTTCCAGCTGCTTGATTAATATTTTCTTTTTCATTTCGGGCGCATATACGAAGCCGATGATGATGATTTCATCCTTCCCCTTTCCGGGGCAGATGCGCCTCATCACATAAGGTCCTCCCATGGCGTCGCCCTTCATTTCCCAGAGTCCTCTTTCTGAAAGAACGGGAATCACCATATACATGCTGTCGGTTTCGCCCGGCATGTTGGTTCGGAGCATGCTGTCAATCTGCTGCTTCTCTTGAGGTGAAAAAGCATCTGAATTTTTCACTCTTCGTTCTTCACTCTTCATTTTTCCTGCTCTTCGTTCTTCACTCTTCACTCTCATGATGATGAGGTTCTTCATGCCCGAGCTGGCGTTGTTTGAAATCCAGATGAAGTTCTTCGCCTTCTTGCTGGCCTGCATTTCGGCAGGGATGTTCATGCTGATGCCGAAGTTCTTCTTTACCAGCTGCTGCATCTCGCGGTTCTGCTTGCTCGGATTGGTGGAGATGATGGAGGCGAGGTGCTCCAGTTCAGCCTCATCTACGAGTTGGCGCAGCTTCTCGGGGTTGAGTTTCTCTCTGAGTTGCTGCGGCGAGCGGGCAGAGATGCGGATGACGGTCTGCGGCGAAGCATTCTCGTTGCGGCTCAGCCCGACTGAGAATTCCGCTGCCGGGATGTTCACCACGATGCGGGTTCTTACGAGCAGGTAGCTGCCGTGGGTCTTTCCCTTCTTAACCTGAATGAGCCGGCAGAGCGGTTCGGGCTGGGGCAGGGCAGGCACCTCTTCCGTCAGTATCTTCGTAACGATGCTGTCGGTATCTCCCTCAAGCACCACCTCGTAAGGCTGTCCTGTGCTCTTGGGCAGTTTTCCGTTTCGCCCTCCTGTGCTGCAGCTTGCCAGAAAGAGTAACAGGAGGCAGCCAGCAAGAAGAGTCTTTAAAGATTCTCTAACCATTTCTTTCCTGGTTTTGTATAAAGCCAAGCCAGAAAGCTGAGAGCAATTACCATGACAAATGTCATTGCTAAAGCCATGTAAAACATATTTTTTATTTAAAGATTCTCTAACCATTTCTTTCCTGGTTTTGTTTAAAGCCAAGCCAAAAAGCTGAGAGCAATGATGAGACTTATCGTCATTGTAAATGTAAATAAATCCATAATTTCCCTCCTTTCCTTACTTCTTCATCTTCTCCTCATCCTCGTGTTCACGGATTTCTCCGATTTTCTTCGAGGTGCTGAGCAGACCGCAGGCGGCGTAGATGTCCTGGCCGCGGCTGGCACGGATGGTGGTGAAAACACCATGCTGGGTGAGGTAATCACGGAACTGCTCCATCTTCTCATCATCCACACCCTGCAGAGGAATGTCTGGAATCTGGTGGAAACGGATCAGGTTGAAGCGGCAGTCAAGTCCCTTCACCAGTTTGATGATGGCCTTGGCATGCTGCATGCTGTCATTTACGCCCTTAAAGACGATGTACTCGAAACTCAGGCGGCGCTGATGAGAGAAATCATAGTTTCTCAGCAGCTCTACCACCTGCTCAATGCCCATACCCCTTTCGGCAGGCATCAGTTCGGCGCGCTCAGAAGGGATAGGGTCGTGCATGCTGATGGCCACATGGCAGTCGCTCTCTTCCAGGAACCGCTTCAGCTTGTTCTTCACGCCCACCGAACTTACCGTGATGCGCTTCGGACTCCATGCCCAGCCGTAGTCGGCAGTGAGAATCTCCGTGGCGCGCAGCACATTGTCGAGATTATCCATCGGCTCGCCCTGACCCATGAACACGATGTTGGTAAGCTTGTCTACCTCAGGCAGCGAGTAAATCTGGTTCAGAATGTCGCCGGCAGGCAAACTGCCCTCAAACCCCTGCTTGCCGGTCTGGCAGAACAGGCAGTTCATCTTGCATCCCACCTGCGAAGAAACGCACAGCGTGGCGCGGTCCTTGTCGGGTATGTAAACCGTCTCGACAAATTTGCCGCTTCGGGTAGGGAAGAGGTACTTGATGGTACCATCCACCGAATGTTGTGCATCGGAATATCCGAAGCATCCTATTTCGTATTCGGCAGCGAGTTTGGCACGGTTCGCCTTCGAGATGTTGGTCATCTCATCAATGCTCTTCACATGCTGCTCATAGAGCCACTTCGCCATCTGTCCACCGGTGAAGGCGGGCATGCCTAAGTCCTTTGCAACCTGCTTCAATTCGGCAAGTGTAAGGCCCAAAAGATATTTTTTTTCATTATTCATACTGCAAAGATAGTGTTTTTTGGCGAAAAATTAGTATCTTTGCCACATATTTTAATATAATAAGATAAAATAAAGATAAAAAACACAGATTTAGCCCCCCGAAAAGGGCTGAAATGAACAAAAATAACGTAAGAAAATGAGAGAAAAAATAGACCTTTTCTTGCCTTGCGAATACATCGGCGATGCGCAGAATGCCTTGTCGGTGCTTCATGAGTACAAGACTGTACAGCATATCCACTTCCTGGTGAGTGCTGATTTTGCCGCTCATCATCAGGTGCCGGAAGGATGCACGTTTGTCATTACCGACCGCCTGGAAAGCAGTAACACCCTTGTCAGCATCGCTGAAAATACAGATGCCGACTACGTGATGATCTGTACCCGCCACACCACCATAGGATGGGGGAACAACACGCTGGAGCGATTCCTGAGAGTGGCTGATGATACGGATGCCGTCATGGTTTACGCCGACCACTACAAGATGGTGGAAGGCAAGATGGAGAAACATCCCGTAATTGACTACCAGGCAGGTTCCTTGCGTGATGACTTCGACTTCGGAAGCCTCTGGTGCATCAAGGCACAGGCGCTGGCCGACTACATCGCCCAGCCCGACCGCGAAACGTATCAGTTTGCCGCCCTCTACGACCTCCGTCTCTATCTGAGCCGCGTGGGCGAAATCTTCCATCTCAACGAATTCCTCTATTCAGAAGCCGAACTCGACACCCGTAAGAGTGGTGAGAAGCAGTTTGACTATGTGAACCCGCGCAACCGCGAGGTGCAGATAGAGATGGAAAAGGCATGCACCCAGCACCTGAGCAAGGTGGGCGCCCTGATAGACACCACCTTCTACCGCCAGCCCGACTTCGGTGAGCAGGAGTTTGAATACGAGGCATCTGTCATCATCCCCGTCTTCAACCGCGAAAAGACCGTGGCTGATGCCGTGAAGAGTGCCCTGGAACAGAAGGCAAGTTTCAAGTTCAACGTCATCGTGGTGAACAACCATTCTACCGACCGCACCGGCGAAATACTGGATGAACTTAAAGCTGACAACCTGATACAGATTGTTCCGGAGAGAACCGATCTGGGAATAGGCGGATGCTGGAACGAAGCCATCCACAGCAGATTCTGCGGAAAGTTTGCCGTCCAGCTTGACAGCGACGACCTCTATTCTTCGCCAAAGACACTCCAGAAGATAGTAGATGCCTTCTACAAGCAGAAGGCTGCCATGATTATCGGCTCGTACCGCATGTGCGACTTCAACCTCAACACCCTGCCACCGGGACTGATAGACCACAAGGAGTGGACCGATGAAAACGGATGCAACAATGCGCTGCGTATCAACGGATTGGGTGCTCCGCGCGCCTTCTTCACTCCGCTGGTCAGACAGATTCAGTTTCCTAACACCTCGTATGGTGAGGATTATGCGCTGGGACTGGCATTCTCGCGCCGTTACCGTATCGGCAGAATCTACGACGAACTCTACCTCTGCCGCCGCTGGGGAGGCAACAGTGATGCAGCCCTCAGTGTGGAGAAGGTGAACGCCAACAACCTGTATAAGGACCGTCTGCGCACCATGGAACTGAAGGCACGCCAGCACATGCTGCTGGGCAAGGCCGACATCATGGAAGACAGCAGCATCTCACGTTTCTTCAACCGCCAGCTGGAGGTGTGGGCAGATGCCCGCCACCGCTTCCGCGACCTCAAGCACGTAGAAACCCGTCAGCTCTCCGACCAGCTGAAACTGCAGTGGAACCCAGCCCGCATCGTAAGTACGGGCGCCAAGATAGATAAGAAAACCCTGGGCGAGCGCCCTTGCTTCCTTTGCGACAAGAACCGTCCTAAGGAACAGATGTCGAAGCAGATAGATGAGAAATTCCATCTCCTGGTGAATCCGTTCCCGATTCTGCCAGTCCACTTCACCATTCCGGCACGCAAGCACCAGCCTCAGCTCATCTACAAGAACTACGGCGAGATGCACCGCTTCATCAGTCTGCACAGCGAGCTGATGGTGTTCTACAACGGTCCGAAGTGTGGTGCTTCGGCTCCAGACCATCTTCATTTCCAGGCAGGAACCAACGGCATCCTTCCTCTTCAGACCAACTGGCAGCGCCTCTCCCGCAACCTGACCGACGTCATCTCTCTCAATGATGAGGAGAAAATCGCAGTGGTTCGTGACTTCCTCGTTCCCGCCTTCGTCATCATCTCGAAGAGTGCTGAGAGCGATGAAGCCCTCTTCCACCGTCTCTACAAGGCAATGCCTCAGCGTGGCGACGAAACCGAACCGATGATGAACATCATCTCCTGGCGCAAGGGCGAGGAATTCATCAGCGTGGTTATTCCGAGAGAAAAGCACCGTCCGGAAGCCTATTTTGCCGAAGGCTGCGCCCAGTTTGTAGTTTCGCCGGGAGCCCTGGACATGAGCGGACTCATCATCACCCCGCGCGAGGAAGATTTCCGCAAGCTGACCGAGGAGAAGGCTCTCTCGCTGCTGCAGGAGTGTGGCGTTTCGGAAGACAAGATGAACGTCATCATAGCCAAACTGAAGGCATCTAAGGATGCCGAGGATGCAGCCGAAGCCTCTTCCACCTTATATAATAATGGTAAGCAGCCCGACGTAACGGTGGGCATCGTGAGTGCGCAGAAGATTCATTTCTCGCTCAATAAACCTTATCTTGCCAAGGGCGAAAAGGTGCTGGGCGAACAGGTGGTAGAATTCTCTGAGGGCGGTGTGCTCTGGAACGGCAACCAGTACAGCAAGCTCACCTTCCATCCGCAGAGTGCCGACGCCTCGTTCTCGCTGAGCGACGTAACCATCGGTGTCAACTTCCACTGGGAGCGCAAGGAAACCCAAACCTTCCTGGGCACGCTCCGCTTTGTGGTGGAATCGGATAAGATTGTGGCAATTAATGAGTTGCCGGTGGAAAAATATCTGGAGAGTGTCATCAGCAGTGAGATGAGTGCCACTTCGAGTCTCGAACTCCTGAAGGCGCACGCCGTCATCTCCCGTTCATGGCTTCTGGCACAAATGCAGAAGCGCAGAGAGGTGGCTGAGAGCGGCAACAACTTCTTCTCCTTCACCAGGAAGGAAGATACACTCATCCGCTGGTACGACCGCGAAGACCATACCCTCTTTGATGTCTGTGCCGACGACCACTGCCAGCGCTACCAGGGCATTACCAAGGAAACTTCGCCTCATGTAGCCGAAGCCATCCGTCAGACCAAGGGACAGATTCTGATGGACGGCGAAGAAATCTGCGACGCAAGATTCTCGAAATGCTGCGGCGGAATAACCGAGGAATTCCAGTATTGCTGGGAAGACACGCCGAAGACTTATCTCACGGCGGTTCGCGACATCGCCCTGGGCGTGGAACATACACTGCCAAATCTGACCAATGAGGAGGAGGCTGAGAAATGGATTCGCTTCAATCCGCCTGCTTTCTGCAACACGCAGGATAAGAAAATCCTCTCCGAGGTGCTCAACGACTATGATCAGGAAACCGTCAACTTCTACCGCTGGAAGGAAACGCTCAGCCAGGAGAAATTGCAGCAGCTCATCGCCGACAAACTGAAGATGAACCTGGGTGCCATTCTGGACATGAAGGCCGTGGAGCGCGGAAAGAGTGGAAGAATCAGCAAACTCCAGATTATCGGAACCGAGAAGACCTTTACCATCGGTAAGGAACTCGAAATCCGCCGTACGCTGAGCGACAGTCATCTGCTGAGTTCAGCCTTCGTGGTGGATAAGTATGATAAGGATGAACAGGGAGTGCCTCAGCGTTTCGAACTCATCGGAGCCGGTTGGGGGCACGGAGTAGGCCTCTGCCAGATTGGTGCTGCCGTGATGGGCGAGCAGGGTTATCATTATGATGCCATCCTGCTGCACTACTATCAGGGTGCTGAAATCAAGAAACTTTATAAATAGTGATGTAAAATGGTAACAAAGAAAAACAGTCGGAGTCCATGGGCATGGATTCCGACCCTCTATTTTGCCGAAGGACTCCCCAACGTCATCGTAACCGCCCTCTCTGTGGTGATGTACATGCAGTTGGGGCTGACCGATGCTGAGGTGGGTCTCTATACCGGATGGCTCGCCCTTCCCTGGGTCATCAAGCCTTTGTGGAGTCCGTTCATAGATTTGCTGAAGACTAAGCGCTGGTGGGTGCTCACCATGCAGGCTCTCATCGGAGCTGCCCTTGCCGGCATCGCCTTCTCGCTGCCTACCGCCTTCTGGTTCCAGGCCACGATGTGCTTCTTCTTCCTCATCGCCTTCTGTAGTGCCACCCACGACATTTCGGCAGATGGTTTCTACATGATTGAGCTGGATGAGCATACGCAGACTAAGTTTGTAGGCTTGCGAAATACCTTCTACCGCCTCGCCATCATCTTTGTAAATGGTTTTCTGGTGATGCTGGCAGGTGTACTTCAGGTTGTCTTCCGCAACCAGATACGCTTCTCGTGGGCGCTTATCTTCTACGGACTGGCAGGCATCTTCATCGGTTTGTGGCTCTACCACAGCCGCTTCATGCCGCGCCCGAAGGAGGATGTGCAGACCGACAGAACGGTGGGCGAAGTGGCTCATGAACTGAAGAACATGTTCCGCACCTTCTTCGTGAAGTTCGGGGTTGGAGAAACCATCTGTGTGATGCTCTTCCTCCTTTTCTACCGATTCCCAGAGGCGCTTCTGAACACCATGACCAAGACTTTCATCCTCCGTCCTAATTCGCAGGGCGGACTGGGCTTGTCGCCTCAGGAGTATGGTTTTGCCAACGGAACGGTGGGTCTCATCGGACTGTTGCTGGGTGGCATCCTCGGAGGCATCCTGGTGAGCAGGGACGGAATGAAGAAATGGCTCTGGCCGCTGGTTTGCGCCATTACCTTGCCCGATGTGGTTTACATCTATCTGAGCTATTCGCTCAACAGCAACCTCATCGTGGTTTCCAGCTGTCTTTTCATAGAGCAGTTGGGTTACGGTTTGGGCTTCACGGTTCTTACCCTCTATATGCTGTTCTACAGTCAGGGCAAGTTCAAGACCTCCCATTATTCCATCTGTACGGGCATTTCCTATCTCGGATTGATGCTGCCGGGCATGGTTTCGGGATATCTGAAGGATATGGTGGGTTACCGCATGTTCTTCATCATCGTCATGGGCTGCTGCATCATCACCTTCCTGGTTACCGCCTTCCTGAAAATAGATCCGGAGTTCGGAAAGAAGGAGAAGGAGATCAAGGAGGAAATAGAAGAGGAAGAAATGGAAGTGATAGAATAATATTTCTATAGAAGATAGAATCTATTTCTATATGAAGATAGAAACTGTTTTCTATATATAAATAGGTGAAAATCTGAGAAAAGGTCGTTGGGTATCGTCCCAACGACCTTTTTCTGTTAAAGTATTTGAAATCTTTATCTTCTGTCCTTGTGATATCATTTTAATATCGTATATTTGCGATATCAAAATGATATCAACATTAATAACGTAATAAATAGAGTAAAATTATGGAGAATAAGGAATTTACGTATCAGGGAAAGACCTTGAATGGCATCCTGATGTTAGTATTAAACATCATCGGCTTTTTGGCTGGAGTTGGCTTGTTTATATTTGCCTGCGTTTCGCAAGAGGGCTGGCTGGCAAATGTCTGTGGTGTTTGTGGCGTACTGCTTCTCATCCTGAGCATCATCTGCGTTTGCGGTTTCATCCTGGTGGAGCCTGGTCAGGCTCGCGTGTTGCTTTTCTTCGGTAAATATCGTGGCACTTTTACTGAGCCGGGTTACTATTGGCTGAATCCGTTTATCAGTCAGAAGAAGCTTTCGCTTCGTGTGCGCAACCTCGATGCCGAACCTATCAAGGTGAATGACAAGACGGGTAATCCGATTATGATTGGTATGGTGCTGGTATGGAAACTGAAGGATACCTACAAGGCTATCTTCGAGATTGATACCCAGACCATGGCTGAGGGTTCTACGGGTCAGGCAGGCATCGGTGCTTCTGCTGCACAGATCATGAATATGCTTGGCCGCTTTGTTCAGATTCAGGCAGATGCTGCTCTCCGACAGGTAGCCGGACAGTATGCCTACGATGATGACGAGGGGGAAAAGTCGAATCAGATTACGCTTCGAGATGGAAGCGATGAAATCAATAAGGAGTTGGAGGCTCGCATCGATGAGCGATTGGCAATGGCAGGTATCGAGGTAGTAGAGGCTCGCATCAACTATCTGGCTTATGCGCCGGAGATAGCAGCCGTGATGCTTCGTCGCCAGCAGGCTTCAGCCATCATCTCTGCTAGAGAGAAGATAGTAGAGGGTGCCGTGTCGATGGTGAAGATGGCATTGCAGAAGTTGAGCGATGAAGATGTGGTAGAGCTTGATGACGACAAGAAGGCTGCCATGGTCAGCAATCTGCTCGTAGTGCTCTGTGGCGATGATACTGCCCAGCCTGTAGTAAATACGGGAACATTGAATCATTAAAAAGTATGGCTAAAAAGGAAACAAATACGAAGAGTTTTATATTGCGCATCGATTCGGAAACGATGAGTGCCATTGAGGCGTGGGCGGAGGATGAGTTCCGCTCAACCAACGGCCAACTGCAATGGATCATCGCCGAAGCGCTGCGCAAGGCTGGCAGACTGCCTAAGAAAAAGAAGGCTGCATCAAGGAAATCAAAGGAAGAAGGTGAATCAAATCAAATAGGAGGGGAAAAGAAAGATGAAGAATAAAATATTTAATTTTGTGCTTGATTTATTCAAGAATGGCGATAAGGAAGAGCAGGCTGGCATCTTTGCGCAAGTCAAGATCTATCGTTCTACAAGTGCCAGGGTCTTTGAAATTATTGTTGGAATCCTGGTTCTTGCCATGTGGCTGCTCACCATCAGGAATGTCATTCATGCCACATCTGATGATTTGCCTTATCTTCTTCTGTTGGCTGGAATGGGTACTTCTTTCCCTATCGCTTGTTTGCATCACAGCTATCATCCAAAGGCCAATGACCTTCCTTTTGTCAAGATTGTCAATGCCCGACAGGTATATTACCTGTCCCTGTTGGGTCGCTATGCAGCTTTATGGTCAGCCCTCTTCTGGTTATGGATTAGTTGTATGGATTTTATCGGAAGTGAGCCTGTATTTGTGGGTGGAGTGATCGTTTGCTGTGTTCTTTTATGTCTGAACGGTGTATTCTTTTTTTATAAGATATACCAGTTGAGAAACCTGGTAGAAGTAGAGGATCCTGAGCCAGCTATCAAAAACGAGAAACTCTTGACTATCGGTGTGTTGGTATTGACGGCGGTTTTAGGTTTTGCGATGCATCTCCTGCCGATTTGGGATAGTATGCCAAAGATATTAAGTGGATTTTTAAGAGGAATCCTCGTCATAGCAATGGTAGTAGGTATCGTCTGGGTATGCAAGAGATACTTCGGCCTTTTCCGTGAAATTGATAAAGACGCCTCCGATTCATCCAGGAAATAGAGGCGTCTTCGATTCATCGCAACGGTTGTTTATTCCCCGATAATCGTTGCGATGAGGTGTCGGCTTCCGCCTCCCTCTCTGAATTCGCAGA
>ERZ1027255.164-NODE-164-length-24669-cov-33.472983_pt1 | contig 24669 bp, 19 predicted proteins | sample MGYA00519261_ERZ1027255 | MGnify/ENA primary metagenome ERZ1027255 (study PRJEB26926, sample SAMN06164399) | human gut metagenome | biome: ENVO:00009003; feature: ENVO:2100002; material: ENVO:00002003 | host: Homo sapiens | place: USA | collected 2012 ...
GGTCTGAGTATAGCAACCCTGTTATCTCAGCACCATCATGTAACAGCAGTAGATGTAATTCCAGAGAAGGTGGAGAAACTCAACAATAAGATTTCTCCAATCCAGGACGATTACATCGAAAAGTATTTGGCAGAAAAGCCATTGAACCTCGTGGCAACCCTTGACGGCAAGTCAGCCTATAAGGATGCAGACTTCGTAGTGATTGCAGCACCAACCAACTACGACCCAGTGAAGAACTACTTTGATACAACCCATGTAGAAGAAGTAATCGACCTGGTTCTGGAGGTAAACCCAGATGCAGTGATGGTCATTAAGAGTACCATCCCAGTAGGTTATACCCGTAGCCTCTACTTGAAGTATGCCAAGAAGGGCGTGAAGAAGTTCAACCTCCTCTTCTCTCCAGAGTTCCTTCGAGAGAGCAAGGCACTCTATGATAACCTTTACCCAAGCCGTATCATCGTAGGCTATCCAAAGATTATCGAACGTCCAGAGTTCGCAGAGGAGAACGAGGCAATCAAGTCAGTAACCAATGTCGAGATGTTGAAGGACGCAGCCAAGACCTTTGCTGCTCTGCTTCAGGAAGGTGCCGTCAAGGAGAACATAGATACTCTCTTCATGGGCATGAAGGAAGCAGAGGCAGTCAAGCTCTTCGCCAATACCTATCTGGCACTCCGAGTAAGCTACTTCAATGAGTTGGATACATACGCAGAGGTAAAGGGACTCGATACTAAGGCAATCATCGATGGTGTAGGTCTTGACCCACGAATCGGCACCCATTACAACAACCCAAGCTTCGGCTATGGTGGTTATTGCCTGCCAAAGGATACCAAGCAGCTTCTGGCAAACTATGCTGATGTTCCAGAGAACCTGATAGAGGCAATCGTAGAGAGCAACCGTACCCGTAAGGACTATATCGCTGATGCCGTACTCCAGAAGGCAGGCTATTATAGCTATGCCGATGCCAACAGCTATGATGCCAGCAAGGAGCACAACTGTGTGATTGGTGTCTATCGCCTGACCATGAAGTCAAACAGCGATAACTTCCGCCAGTCAGCCATCCAGGGCATCATGAAGCGTATCAAGGCAAAGGGTGCAGAGGTAGTCATCTATGAGCCAACCTTGGAAGAGGGCAGCACCTTCTTCGGTAGCCGAGTAGAGAACAATCTCGAAGCCTTCAAGGCACAGAGCCATGCCATCATCGCCAACCGCTACGATGCTTGTCTGGATGATGTGAAGGATAAGGTTTATACTAGAGATATTTTTAGAAGAGACTAACATCACTGATACTATGCGGTGATGGAGGAATCAAAGGAAATCTAGATTTTGCCAGCCTAGTTTGGTTGGATGACATGTAGTTGAGGGAAGCTTTTGTAACTTGTTCCCACAAGATGAGGATGGTGATGCCAAGGTTTGAAAGAATATCAAATAATATTATTCAAGAACTGCGTTGTTCATGTATCTGATGAAAGTAAGTTGGTTGTTCTGGACTCGGATGACTATATCGTAGTAGAGAAGCATAGACAACTGCTTGTCTGCTCTTTATAGGAGAAACAGGGATTTTAAAACTTTAATTCTATCTTTTGTATTTTATTTGGTATTAAACAAATTTGCTAAGCCTTTTTTGTGGGCTCAATAATTTATAAAAAAGTAGTTATGCACTATAATTCTTTAATTTTTAAACACTCGCGATATGAGTAAAAATATTTTTGTATTTTTGTTGTCAGTTCCATATTTTTATTTCTCAGGATATATTGGACTATTTGGTGATCCTCATTTAGTTACATTACGCAGTATTTCTTTCATTTTATTGCTTATATTTTTCTATGTTGAGAAAATTAGTATTATGAATGTACTAAAACCGATATTACCTTTTTTAGTGGTTACATTTGGCATTACAATTTTAAATAGAGCGGATTTATATTCATATATGTTATTTATAATGCATTGTGTGTTTATGATTTTGTTGGCCTATTTATTAATATTAAAGTCTAATCTTAGAAATATTCTTTCCGGGTACTTTATTTTATCAGGAATTTTAGGATTGCTTTTTTTGAATTATCAATTTGGTTCTGATGGCTATGACAATGAAGTTCGATTTTGGGGAACAAGAAATGTAATGGGAGAATTATTGATTCCAATATTAACATTTTCTTTATTTTGTAATGAACTTAAAAAATATAAAAATAAGTTCATGAAAAGATATGTAGATATATTAATCTTGATTTTATTCATTTATCCGTTATTTTACTATAAGTCATCTACAGCTCAATCAGTTTCTTTCATATTTTTATTATTATTGATACTACGTGAGAAATTTAAGCAAAATTCCTATGTGCTTTATAAACGTTCTTTCATTATTATAGGATGCTTATTTTTGATTATCCAATTAATGCAACTGTCGTTTTTAAATAATATATTATTGAGTTGGTTTAATAAAGATGCCACTTTTTCAAATCGAACGTTATTATGGGCACAAGCATATATATCAATATTTAAGTCTCCTCTAATTGGTTATGGGTATGATTCTTTAGAAACAAAAAATTTTGAATTGTTTGGTCAGGAACTGACTTTTTCTGCTCACAATATGATATTAGAATTAATTCTTTATTTTGGATTGATAGGTTTTTGCTCTTTTGGTTATTATGTTTATGTTTCCTTTTTAAAAATCAAAAAAATCTCTGGTATAGTTCCAAGGTCACTTTATATACTGCTAGTTGGAAATTTTAGTTTCTTAATTTACTATTTGTTTGAAGCCCGTTCTAGTATAGGTATGTTTGTATTTGTATTAAGTTTTATTATAAATTATCAAAAAATTAAATATAATGAAATCAATTCTAATTATAATTAATGGTTTCTTTCCTCTAGATAGAGGAGAAGATTATTTGGAAAATGAATTAAAATATAGTAAAAATTTTGATACTATATATATATGTCCATCAAATGTTTATGGTAATATTATATGTAACAAAAAATATAAGTTACCAAATAATTTACGAATATTAACATTCAAGAAAAAATATACCTCTCGTATTTTTTCGTGTCTAATATTTGCAATATTTCATTCTTTTTTCTGGCAAGAGTTATTGAAAATCTTATCAAATAACAGAAAAATAGGTGTTTTCAGATTTTTTATTTATTCTACAATAAAAAGTGTAAATATATATAAGGAGATATCAAAGACCTTTAATGATACTGATGTTCGTATAACATTATATTCTTATTGGATGGCAGATACTGCCGTAGCAGCTTCGTTGCTTCGAAAGTATTCTAATTTACATATAGTTAAGTGTGTAACGAGATGTCATAGGTTTGATGTATACGAATATGCAAATAAACTGAATTATCTTCCGTATAGAGCATTAATCTTATCAAGTATGGACGAAATTTATCCTATATCAGTAAATGCTTATCAATATTTAGCTAATAAATATGGTTTAAAGGATAAATTGAATATAGAACGATTGGGAACCGAAGATTATGGATTTTTATCAGTATCTAAATCAAAATCTTTAAGAATAGTTTCTTGCTCTTGGTTGCGACCTGTTAAAAGGATTCATTTGATTCTGGAGGCTCTTAAGTTATTAGACATTCCTATAGAATGGACTCACTACGGGGATGGGGAAGAATATCAAAAATTAACAGAATTTGCCAAATCTATAATTAAAAAAAACTTGATAATTTCCTTTGCTGGTCGAGTTAATAATGATGAAATTCTCAAGATTTACAAAGATAAAAAGTTTGATGTTTTTATTAATGTTAGTGAAAATGAAGGTGTACCAGTTTCTATAATGGAAGCTATGTCAGTTGGTATGGTTGTTATAGCAACTGATGTTGGAGGAACTAATGAAATAGTAGATGATGGCATAAATGGTTACTTGTTACCAAAGGATTGTACCCCAGAAATGGTCGCTGACAGAATTTATAATATATATAATATGTCACAGGAACAATATGCAAAGGCAAGACATAGTTCTAGAATCATATGGGAAAGCATGTGCTTCTCTAAGAATAATTACAATAAATTTTATAATGATTTATTAAAGTAAAGAAAATGATAGTAAATCTTGATCTACGTGGAGCTTCTCATCCTACAAGTGGGATAAGTAATTTTAAATGTAATATTATATCACATTTGAATGACAAGTATAATGATATTTTATTTCGTGGATGTATTAATATAAACAGACATGAAAAAAAATCAGATTTTGGATGGTTTAAAGGTTTTATTAACGAGTCATTTGTACCAGACAAATTAATTTATAATAATTATTATAAGATACCAATTAACTATGAGTTAATGTTTGGAAATGACATTAATGTTAATCTGTTTTTAGGTTATATGGTTCCTTATATTAATTTTAAGAAGCCATTGATATCTACAATTCATGACTTAATATTATTAAAAACAAATGTTGAGTCAGAGAATTTTGTTGCAAATCACAAAAAAAGATTGGAATATGCTGTAGATAAATCTAGTCACATAATTACAGTTTCAGAGTCTTCTAAAAATGATATATGTAATTATTTAAAAGTAAATCCTGGTGATATTTCTATAGTGCATAATGGAATTAATCTTGATAATACAGCTCTTGAAGTTTGTAGCCAGGGAGTAAAAGCAAATTTGTGCAAAAAATATAATTTACCAGAAGAGGATTTTATTTTATATTTTGGAGGTTATAGAAAGCACAAGAATATAGAAGGACTATTAAAAGCATATTCTGTGTTGTCAGATGCGGAGAAGAAAAATCTTAAAGTGGTGATAACAAATAGAAATCAAGAGCTAATGAAAATGGCTTGTGAACTTCATGTAGATAAAAATGTGTTTTTTACAGATTTTATTGATGAATGTGATAAGTTTCTGCTTTATAAAACTGCTAAAATGGTTTATTATGCTTCGCTTTATGAAGGATGGGGTGTTCCTATCTTGGAAGCTCAGATTTGTAAAACCCCAGTAATAACATCTAATTTATCAAGTATGCCAGAAGCTTCTGGTGGAAATGCAATGTTGGTTAATCCTTATAGTATTGATGATATAGTTGATGCGATAAGGCTATTGAATGGTAGTTCTTCTTTGCTAAATGACATAGTAAATAGAGGTTATCTAAATGCGATGCAATATACTTGGGATAGATCTGCAGATGAACTTTATCATACTCTCAAAATGTTTAATTAGTCTTTTAGGTATGAAAAAATATCTTCACTTTATAATGAGTTTACCTAAGTCAATATATTTAAACGTCAAAGTTTTCTCACTTAAAACAGCCATTAAACTTCCTATCATAGTTGATTATAGAACCATAATGCATGGATTATACAAAGGATGTTTTATGCTTGATTTTGAAGAACAAAAATATTTTGGTTGTGTAAAGTTGGGCTGGGGAAACGGGTCATTAGGTAATAGTTGTAATTCTAATAATTATATTATAATTCATGGGAAAGGTCACTTTATTTTTAAATCTGGGGGGGCAATTATCGCAAGGGGTATGACATTGCGTTCTGATAATAATGGAAGTGTTGTATTTGGTAAAAATTTTTGTGCCAATCAGAATTTTAGTGTTTTTACTAACACCAAAATAACCTTTGGTGATAATTGTGTTTTGGGATGGAATGTCAATGTGAGAGATTCTGATGGGCATCCAATAAAAGATGCAAGCGGAAATCTTATTAATCCTAATAAACAAATTTATATAGGTAATCATGTTTGGATAGCTTCACATGTAGACATATTGAAAGGCTGTTTTGTTCCTGATGGGTGTGTTTTAGGATTCAAATCTTTGGTAACTTCTAAATTCAAAGATGAAAATTGTATAATAGCAGGTATACCTGCTAAAATATTAAAAAAAGAGATTCATTGGGAGGTATAAGTGTTTATGGCAAATAATAGATCATATAATTCAATTAAGAATTCTATTTATGCGATGATAGGGCAAGTTGTCACGATTGCATTAAATTTTATTTCAAGAACTATATTTATACATACATTGGGTGTGCTATATTTGGGCTTAAATGGTCTTTTTACTAATCTTCTTTCTGTACTATCATTTGCAGAGTTAGGATTTAGTACAGCTATTGTATATGAAATGTATGCACCATTGGCTAAAGGGAACGAAATGAAGGTTTCGGCACTAATGAATTTCTATGCCAAGGTCTATCGTTATATAGGTATTTTTATCTTTCTTGCTGGAATTGTTTTAATCCCTTTCCTAAATTCATTTATAAAAGATCCTGCATCTGTACCACAAGATATGCCACCTTTGTGGGTAATTTATTTGTTGTTTTTAGGAAATACATCTGTTAGCTATTTCTTTAACTATAAACGTTCCATAATCGTAGCTTCACAAAATGGATATCTTGATTCTTTGAATCAGATGAGATATAATATTATTCGTAATGTCTTGCAAATAGCAGTATTATATATTCTTAAAAGTTTTGTATTGTTTCTGATTATTCAGGTAGTTTGTACTTTCCTTTCAAATATTTCGATTTCTTTAAAAGCGGATAAAATATTTCCATATCTTAAAAAATATAAAGGAGAAAAAATAGAAAGTGATACGATACATTCTATCAAGAAGAATGTTTTTGCTATGACTTTTAATAAATTGGGAGGCGTTGCTGTCGGCGGTATCAATAATCTGTTGGTAGCAAAATTTGTCGGACTGGTTGCAGTTGGATGTTATTCTAATTACCTCCTTGTTGTTAATACTTTACGAACAGTGTTTATACAGTTATTTACGCCGATTACAGCGAGTGTTGGTAATTTTGTTGCACTAAAGACGCAAGAAGAATCATATCAGTGTTATCGTAATATTTTGTTTGTAAATGCTTATTTAGCAATTGAAGTTACGGTCTGTTTGGCAACATTAATAAATCCATTTATTTCTGTGTTTTGGGGGGATCAATATGTCTTCTCAAGCTTGATGACATTAGCCATTGTTCTCAATTTTTATGTTGACAGAATGCGACAGGCATCTCAGATGTTTATAGATGTTAGTGGATTATTTTGGCAGATAAAATGGAGATCCGCATGTGAAGCTTTGCTTACAGTTGCTTTAGCTCTCATATTCTTATTGTATTTTGATATGGGCTTAATGGGTGTTTTGTTAGGTACTCTTCTTGTAAATGTTTTTGTTAATTTATGGTGGGAGGCGTATGTAGTTTATAAAAACTTATTCAGATATAGTTTATTGTCATTTTTGATTTTACAAATGGTATATTTCTTTATCTTGGGCTTATGTTATATTATAATTATGTTTATAATATCAAATTTTAGTAATGATATTATAGGATTGATTTTAAAGACTATCATAGCCTTTGTAGTATCAAATTTTATATTGATTTTATTAACAGCAAAAACAAAAGAGTTTAAATATTTTAAGAATATAATTTTTAATCTTATTCGTAAAAAATCATGATGAAGTTATTATGTTTCAAACTTGCTCAGAAGTATTGTTCACGCTTTACTTCACCTTATTTGATAAATAAAATATTAAGAATGGAGGGGATTGACATTGGTGAGCATACCATTATTTATGACCCCAATTCACAGACTATTGATCGTGAGCGTACTTGGATGCTGAAGATAGGAGATTATTGTAAAATCACAAAAGGTTGTACCATTTTGACTCATGACTATAGTCGTTCGGTAATGCGTATGGTGGATGGTCAAATTATAGGTGAGGCCGGAATGACTATCATAGGTAATAATGTCTTTATTGGAATGCATTCTACCATATTAATGGGAACCCATATTGGTGACAATGTTATTGTTGGAGCTGGCAGTGTGGTTTCAGGAAATATTCCTTCTAATGTTGTTATAGCTGGTAACCCTGCCAAAATAATTAGAACATTAGACGAACATATTGCAATACGGAAAAAGAAATCCCGAAAAGAGGCTTTTTTATATTACAATACTTTCTGTAAGTCAAAAGGTAGAAAGCCAACTATTCATGAAATGGGACCTTTTTTCTCTTTATTCTTGGAACGAACAGAAGAGGCTGTTATTAAAAATAAGGTAAATGTTTCTCCTAATGGCGATAATTCTGTTGATTTGTTAGAGCAGTTTTTAAAGGATGCCCCACCATATAAATCTTATGAAGAATTTCAATTGGATGCTGAGAATAATATAACTGACCTCACTTAAAAAGGGGGCATATTTTGAATTCAGTCTGACCAGTGTGGTCAGTAATATAACAATTAAAGTTTAATTTATGAAAAGATTATTATATATAGCACCTGTTGTACTTAATTATGTTAAGCCTGATGGGGTTGGAAAGAAAATTATAGGTCAAGTACATTCTTTCTCCAAGTCATATGAAACCAAGTTGGTATCTTATGCAGAATCAGGGCTATTTGAGTGTTCTAACGAGAAGTCTTTATTTGTAAAAGCAAAGTTTGGTTTTCGTAGATTGTCTTTGTATTATCATATATTCAAGTTGGTAAAGAAAGAATATTTTGATTTTGTATATATCAGGTATCATTTAGCAGATCCATTATATGCATTATTACTTTTGATTTTGAAAATGAAAGGCTGTAAAATCGTAATAGAGATTCCTACCTATCCATATGCACCTTCTTTTGAAAAAAAACTTAGTAGTTCTTTAAAACTATTTGTTGATAGAATTAGCTATCCGCTTTTACACTTTTCTGTAGGAAGAATAGTTACTTATTCCAATGATGATAATATTTTTGGTATTAAGACAATTAAGACTTTAAATGGTATAGATTTTAATAACGAGAAAATTGTTACCAAGACTTTTGATGAAAATAATCAAACAATAAGTCTAATATCTGTATCGACGACATATGCTTGTCATGGTTATGATAGAGTCATTCGTGGACTATCTAATTATTATAAGGAAAATCCTAAAGTAAAGGTTTGTTTTCATATTGTAGGAAAAGGAGATGAAATACCTAAACTACAATCTTTAACAAAGCAGTTGCATATGGATGAGTATGTTTTTTTCGAAGGTTTTCAGACTGGTGAAAATCTTGAAAAAATATATGCGAATTCAGATTTAGCAATTAATTCTTTAGGTATTCATCGTATTGGATTGAAGACAGAAAGTACATTGAAGGCAAAGGAATATTGTGCAAAAGGTTTACCTATAGTCTCTTCTTACCCATTAGACTCTTTAACTGCAGAAGACAATAATAAGTATGTTTACTTTGTTCCTTCCAATGATTCTAGTGTTGATATAAAGCATATGATTGATTTTTATTTGAATCTGCAACAGCAAACTAATTATCATCAATGCATAAGAGAAAATTCTTCCAAAATTTGTGATATGGATGTTACTCTAAAAGCTGTTCGTAATTATTTCGAAATGTAAAAAAATGAAAAAAATACTATATATTATTCCGTATTTTGGAAAATTCCCAACTCTCTTCCCTTTATGGTTAGAGTCATGTAGATATAATCCTACCATAAATTGGATTATATTTACAGATGATAAAACAGTTTATGATTATCCAGATAATATAGAGGTCATATACACAACTTTTCGAGAAATCAGAAAAAAAATCCAAGAACTTTACGATTTTCCTATAAGTCTTGAAAAGCCCTATAAACTATGCGATTATAAAGTTGCTTATGGTGATATATTTTCGAATTATATTGATGGATATGATTTTTGGGGATATTGTGATATTGACTTGTTATGGGGAGATATACGTAGTTTCTTAACTGATGATATTTTAAGTAATTATAAAAAAATAGGTTGGTTAGGACATTCCTCTTTATATAAGAACAATAATCTTATGAACAAGTTGTATAAGTGTACCTATGGGGGGATAAGCCTATATATGGACATCTTCCAATCTGATTCAAATTGTTTTTTTGATGAAAAAGGGATTAATTTGATTTGTAAAGAGCATAATGTTTCTATATACGATAAGGTTATTTTTGCAGATTTAACACCTTTAACATGGAACTTTCAGATAAATTATGTTTCGGGTGATGAACTTTTGAAAAACCGACATAGGATATTTTTTAAGGATAAAGAAAAGTTATATAGTTTATCTGTTTTGCATGGAGAATTGTTTAAAGATTCATATATGTATGTACACTTCTTGCGTAGAAGAATAAAGATTGGTATCAAATCAAATGCTTTAAACTATTTGATAGTTCCAAACAAGATTATCCCTATGTTGGACTCATTTGATAAATCTTCAATAACTTCGTATAGTAGAAATAACATGCTCAAATATTGGATAGAATTGGTTATTGCAAAACGAAAGAAAATGACAATACGAAATATTATCCATTATTTTTTAGAACGATATAAAGCAACAAGAAAATAATGTTGAAAAAAATATTATTTATAACAAACTTACCAACTCCTTATCGAATTGATTTTTAGAAGGAGTTGGGAAAATTGTGTGACTTGACAGTTGTAATAGAAGCAGGGCGTTCAAAAATATAAAATAGAATATTGGATATTTTAGTTATTCCCTAATAATTATGTTATAGCATTCAAGTTAATGCAATTGTTTAATACAAGAAACTTAGATATGGGGAAAATAACTAATCGATAAATTTGATTGATTTTTGAAATTTTGTTTAAACTAAAATATAAAGTGTATGGATTTATTTTCTGGTAAGAGGCTCCGCTCATCACAGACTGATGGACGACGAGCTAATCATGAAATGAAATATGATTATCGCTCTCCTATTGAGAGTGATTTAGGGCGTGTGATATTTAGCTCTGCGTGTCGACGTCTTCATGACAAAACACAGGTGTTTCCTTTGACATCGAATGATAATATTCATTCTCGTCTCACACATTCCATGGAAGTGATGAGTATTGGGCATTCCTTTGCTTTGAATTTGTTCGAGATTCCTGCCTTTAAGGATATGGTTGGAGTTGATGCTAATGATGCAAATCAATGTGTTAGAAAGTTGAGAGACTTTGATTCTTTGCTAACAACTGTTTGTTTAGCTCATGACATTGGTAATCCACCATTCGGACATTTCGGTGAAACAGCCTTGCAATGCTATTTTGAGAGATTATTTGATGATTTGAAAAATGATTTGAAGCAATCAAAAGATACTCATGTGTACCATCATCCGATAATCCTTGGAATGTTGAAAGTAGCTAAAGAAGAACAACAGGATAACGTTATCGAAGAATTGACTTCATTCCTGGATGATGTAAACCTGGCTAAACTTGATTTTACGTGCTTTGATGGAAATGCCCAAGGGTTCCGTGTGCTTACAAAGTTACAATTTTTGAATGATTTGTATGGTTTGAACTTAACAAGCGCCTCTCTTGCTGCTTTCATTAAGTACCCTAATTTTGGCCCAAAAGATAAGAGTAGAAGTATATCCACCAAGAAGCATGGCGTGTTTACTACAGAGAGTATGGAGTTGAATCAAGTGATGAATAATTGTGGTATCATTCAATTAGGTGAACATGCTTTCAATCGCCAGCCTTTCTCTTATTTGATGGAAGCTGCTGATACCATTTGCTATCTAATAATGGATTATGAGGATGCCATCTCTAAAGGTTGGGTTAAGTATGAAGACTTCAAGCAAATATTGAAGAATGATGCAGATGGAAAGAAAGTTTTGAATGAGGCAGAAAAGCACTTTAATGAGAATGCTCCGTCTAAGAAGAAAATGGTCCAGCTCCGTACGGAATTAATGAATCATTTTGTGAGTGTTGCCATTGATAATTTTATGACTCATTACGATGAGATTTTAAAAGGGGATTACAAGAAGGAACTAGTTTTTGATACTGGTAATAATTCAGGTTTGGCAACTACCATTCAAAATGTTTGCAGGAAAAATATCTATTCTCATCCGGAAATTGAATCTTTGGAGTTGACGGGCAATGCAGTTTTGACAGGTATTATAGACTATTATGTAAAATATCTATTCCATCCAGAGAAATCTTTCCGCATTCATGCCAAACACTTAATTTCAAAGTCAACCTTTCAAGCAGTGCTCCAAGAACACTTTCAGGCTATCGGTGAAAAGAAAGATGCTTGGGATTATTATGAAGACTTCGATCCGAAGGATTTCACCTTTGAGGAAAGAATGCGTTTGATTCGCGATTTTGTCGCTGGCATGACTGATAAGTTTGCTGTAACTCATTACAGAAAGTTGAATGGTCAGCAAATATAGCAATGAAGAAAGATCGTTATTATCTACTTCGTAAAAACATTGATAGACAGTGCTTTTCCTTTGATCTCTATCTTAGTACTTTTTTCCCTTTGGGTATCATTAGATTAATGGATGAGTTGGCTAAACAATCACATGTTTACATATTCAGTGGGGTCATCAAAAATTTCTTGCTAGGATTTTTGGAGCATCGTGATTTAGACTTGGTTGTTAGTCATAAGCATAAATTATCATTCCATATTGGTAAACTGCTTGGCTTAGGTCTCTCAGAGATTAAACGAAACAAATTTAATGGGGTAAAATTGGTTTTGGATAATATGGAGGTTGATATTTGGCGTATAGAGGATACTATGGGTATTGTGGATATGCGTTTATTTCCAACTCCTGAAAATCTACTGAAAACTTGTTTCTTTAATTTCTCTTCCATTGTATATGATTATAACAATTCAAGGTTTATATATGGAGAAGATTTTTGTAAGTTTTTGTTAACGAGAGAATTAGATGTAATATATGAGAAGAATCCATTTGTGGAATCATGTATCGTGTCAACGTTTTATTATGCAGAGAAATATGAACTATCTGTTAGTAAGAAACTTTGTGATTGGATAAGGTTCCATTATGAAGATGGGATGGATTTCCAAAAAGTTCAACAAAAACGATTTGGGACATGTTTCCTATCGAATTTAATCATTTCCAAAATTATCAAGCTTCTTGACGAGAATCCTAATACCCGTTTGCTGAAATTAGAAAGGAAACGACGGAATTTAGTGCTTGATTTAGAAGGAAAAATGTATAATGTAATCTATAGTGTAAATTTATAGGCTTAAATAGCAAATAAATGAATAAACTATGTATTAACTATATCGTATAAATAATTATGATCAGAATACTATATGTTAATGGCGGACTGATGAATCGTGGGGGCATAGAGTCATACATGATGAATTATTATCGTCATTTAGATTGCGGTAAGATCCAATATGCTTGGATAAATCTAAACTGTAGCCCCTTGTAGATTAAAAAAATATAACAATAATGAGAGTTTTATTTATAACAAACTTGCCAACTCCTTATCGAATTGATTTTTATAAGGAGTTGGGTAAATTGTGTGATTTGACAGTCGTAATAGAAGCAAGGCGTTCAAAAGACTTGCATTTTAATTGGAATGATAACGATATTACAACATTTAAGTTGCATTATCTTAATGACGACAATCTGAATGAAAAGAAGGCAAACTGGTCTATACTGAAATATTTATCTAAGAATCGGTTTGATAAGATAGTTATATCATGTTATCATACATACACAGGAATGTTAAGTTTGGTTTATTTGAAAACTAAACGTATACCATATGTGTTTGAAACTGATGGTGGCATGATTGCAGATAATGAACCTTCGTTTAAAAAGGCATACAAGACTTTTTTAATGAAAGGTGCTAAAGCATATTTTAGCCCTAGTGAAGGTAGTGATAAGTATCTGTCTTATTATGGCGCAAAAGATGGCAAAATCCATCGCTATCCATTTTCTTCTCTTTCTGATGCAGATATTCTTCCTAATGCCTTGTCGATGCAAGAAAAGCAAAAGCTTCGCCAGAAGTTAGGAATAAAAGAGCCTAAGATGATTCTGGCTGTTGGACAGTTTATCCATCGTAAAGGATTTGACGTGCTGATGGAAGCTGCAAAGGATATGGATAAAAACATAGGTATCTATATTGTGGGTGGTAAGCCAACAGAAAAGTATTTGGAGTTGCAGAGAAAGTTGAACCTGACTCAGGTTCATTTTGAGGGTTTCAAGACGAAGGATGAACTGGCAGATTATTTCAAGGCTGCGGATTTATTTGTGCATCCTACTCGTGAGGATATCTGGGGGCTTGTCATCAATGAAGCAATGGCGTATGGGTTACCAGTTGTAACTACAAACAAATGTGTGGCGGGTATGGAATTGATAGCAGATAAAGATTGTTTGATAGATACAGATAGCCCAGAGCAATTAAAAGCTATCATGGATAAACTGATGGCTGATGATGAGCGAAGAGCAGATATAGCTACTCACAATCTGAGAAAAATTACCAACTACACAGTAGAGAAAATGGCAGAAGCTCACATTAAAGTATTTGAAAATCTATGAAATCAATTTGTTTTTTAGCCCAGTTTCCGCCTCCGATGCATGGATTGTCGAAGGCAGTAGATACTTTATACAATTCTCGATTGAAGGAAAAATATCATTTCTCTAAGATTGATATTACCAACAACAAGAGAATCTTCAAATCGCTCATTGATTTATGGAAATGCAAGAGCGATGTGGTTTATTTTACTCCTTCCCAGACTCGTGGTGGCAATCTTCGCGACTTGGTATTTCTGAAGGCTATAAATTGGCGGAACAAGAAGTGTATTGTTCATATCCATGGAGGCTATTATCGCCAGTTGATAGACCATGACGTGCCATCATGGCAACGAAAAATGAACTATCAGGCTGTTAGGCGATTGGCTGGTGGTATCGTGCTCGGTCATTCTCTTCATAGCATATTCGAGGGTATGCTGCCAGATGACAGAATATTCGTTTGTCCCAACTGTGTAGATGATGCCTTTATCGCTCCATCTATTGATGAAAAAATAAACAAGATAAAAGAAGGAGGAGCGCTTCATATACTTTATTTGAGTAACTTTATTGAGAGTAAAGGATATCGTGAGGTACTAGAGTTGGCTAATATGGCTGCTGATCGAGGTAATTCTGATAAATTCGTATTCCATTTTGCTGGTAAGTTTTTTGCCCCTGCAGAACAGACTTACTTCGAAGAGCATTCCAAGGGACTGTCAAATGTGGTGTATCATGGCATTGTGGGTGGACAGGACAAGGTTGACTTGCTGAATCAATGTCATCTCTTCTCTTTATTGTCTCGTTATCCTAATGAAGGACAGCCTATCAGCATCCTGGAAGCTATGGGTAACGGTATGGCTATTATCACCACGGATCATGCCGGAATACCAGAGATTGCATCACATGAGAATGGATTTGCTTGCAGTAAGCAGCACATTGATGTAAATGATATCTATGGATATCTGTTGGATTGTTATGAGCATCGGGAAAAACTGGTAACGGTCTGCAAGTTGAACTATCAGGTGGTGAAGGAGAAATATACTGAGAGACAGTATATTGACAATATGGACAAGATATTTGAGCAGTTATGACCAATTGTCAGGAACACTTATTCTTGTTACTGAAGTCAGCTTTGTGGCAAGATGAGAATATTGAGCAATCTGTTTGTAATGTTGATTGGAACAATTTATATCAACTAGCAAATGAACAATGTTTGATAGGTATTGTAGCAGATTCTTTCAGATTGCTAAGCAAAAAACAATGTGATGGCGAAGAGAGGCTTCGGTGGCTAGCGTATGTCGTGAGATTGGAAAAGAAAAACCAAGAGATGAATCTGTTGGTTGGTAAGCTCTTCGAGAAGTTCTGTAAAATGAATCTTTCTCCAGTTCTGTTGAAAGGACAGGCGTTTGCAGCGAACTACGCTTATCCCCAGCATCGGCAATGTGGTGATATTGATTTGTATTTCAAAAATCGGAAAGACTGTGAGACGGCGGTAGCTTGGGCTGCCAAAGTTGATAAGTCAGCTGCTGTATCTCCAGAGAACAAACGTGAACGAAAGCATTTCACATTCTCCCTTGGTAGTAATGAAATAGAGCTACATTATTATATGTGTCTCTTTGAAAACTCTTGGTTGCATCAACGGCTTCAGCAGATTATAGATGAAGAGTTTGCCGCTAGCAAACCTTTCTTTGTGGAGATTGAAGGAGAGCTGATTGAAACAGTGCCACCTACATTGTCTGCGCTTCACCAGATTATACATATTAGCAGACATTTATTGGAGGCTGGCATTGGACTGAGGCAAATTTGTGATTTGGCCATGTTCCTGGATAAGCATCACGATGTGATAGATACGAAAAGGTTGAATGGTTATCTGGAAGAATTGCAACTGATGACCATTGCTCGAAGTTTGGGATATATCATGGTGAAGTATCTCGGTCTCAAAGAAGAAAAAGTGCCTTTTAAGGTTGATGCGCATTTTTCCGATTTCATATTGCAGGAGATATTTGAAGGTGGAAACTTTGGCAAGAAGAAGGTGGAATATAGAGTAAAAAGCAAAGGCATGCGACGTAAGCTACGGTCTGTTTATTATTTTTATGTGCGTTGCAAACTATATAAGCCTCTGATGCCAAAGGAGGCAAGAAGCTATTTCTGGAAAAAGATTTGTCTGAATTTTAGGCTAATGACTAAACATCATTATTGATTTTTTATTATGGAAACTGTACAAGTGAAACTTGCTGCCTTTGATGGAACTGATTTCAACAAGGGGGCAGGATTTCTAAAAACTACTTTATGGTATTTCGTGAATGCGCTTATTGTAAGAGCTTCATGGAATCCATTTATGGGAGTAAAGATAGCCTTGCTTCGTGCTTTTGGTGCGAAGATAGGTAAGGGCTTGGTTATCAAGAATAATGTGATTATCAAGTCGCCATGGAACTTGGTGGTTGGTGATGATTGCTGGTTAGGAGAAAGTTGCTGGATAGATAATCTTGATAAGGTTGTTATTGGCAACAATGTATGTATCTCGCAAGGTGCCTTGCTACTTACTGGCAATCATGATTATACCATATCTTCTATGCCTTATCGTAATGCACCTATTAAAATTGAGGATGGGGCTTGGATAGGAGCTAAGACAACTGTGTGCCCTGGTGTAACAGTTCATCGTAATGCCATACTAACCGTAGGCAGCGTGGCTACGAAGGATATGGAGGAGAATGGTATATACCAAGGTAATCCTGCGGTGAAGATTAGAGAAAGAAAAATAAAGGAATGAACAATATTGTTGATTTAGCTTGTCAGTTAGAAGAAGCGGATTCTATATGCTATAGGATTATGTGAACAATTTAGATTCAATCAAATCTATGGTCTCTAATTTTCCTGTATCAAGAATTAATGATAAGGACTTAACGTTTAAGTGAATTCATAGGTATGAATATTTAATTAATGAGATTTTGATATGACTTTAAAAGAAGGTATTAATAAAATTTTTGATGGCAACAGTATGTTGTTTCTCGGCTCAGGTTTCTCTTTAGGTTCTATTAATGTCAATCGGGAGAATTTAGTTACAGCAGGAATGCTAAGTAACAAACTAGATTCTTTGTCGGGAGGAGATAATGACGGGAATCTTGAAGATGCTGCCGATGAATTTATTGAAACTTTGGGTGAATATAAACTTGTGGATTTTTTGAAGAAAGAGTTTACTGTAAATGCTTATTCCAAAGAACAAGAGATTATAGGAAAATGCAAATGGGGACGTATTTATACTACCAATTATGATAATACAATGGAAAAGATATGTCAAGATAACGGACGTATTTTAACTCCTGTGACTTTGTCTTCTTCCCTTCGCGAATATAGTGATAAAAGTAATACTGTTATACATCTTAATGGTAGTGTCTCGGATTTAACTTCTAATTCTTTAAGTGAGGAATTTAAACTCACATCTTCAAGTTATTTGACTCAATCTTTTTTAAATAGTGAATGGATCTCCTTATTCAGATATGATTTGAAGGATTGCGATGCAATATTCTTTGTAGGCTATTCTTTAGCTTATGATTTGGATATCAAGAGACTAATGTTTGAAAATCCTTCTATAAAGGACAAAACCTTCTTTATAGTTAGTGATAACGAAAAGTCTTCTAGATTAAAAATAATGGAAAGATTTGGCACTCCTATTACAATTGGTGTTAATGGATTTGCAAATGAAATTCAGAAACAAATGGTTACTTATAAACCACCTGTAATAAAGTATGAAAAACCCTACCTTTGTTTTGTTCGACCGAATTGTAGTAATATACGTCCAAAAATTCAAGATAATGCAATATGGGATTTGTTCTTTTGGGGAATTCCACATATTGAAATTTTAAAATATTCCTACCATTATAGTCCTGACTATTTGTATTATGTGCATAGAGATTATTTAGACAAAGCTATAGATTTGATAAATAATGGTCAGCAAAATATATTGGTTCATTCTGATTTAGGTAATGGTAAAAGTCTATTTATTATTGGATTATCCCTTGAATTGAAAAGATTGGGATATGATGTATACTTATATGATCATTTTGATGTTTCGCTGAATAGAGAAATTGAAAGAATTTGTAAAATAGACAATAACAGAGTTGTTGTTATTGTTGAAAATTATTCTAGCAATAAGGAGTTTTTTGATATATTAAAGACTTATCGTACAAACCAAATTCTTATAGTCTCGGATAGAACTGTTAATAATGATATGGGGTATGACTGGCTGGTAGACGTCGTGAAGGATCAGTTTTATTCTATAGACCTTAACATAATGACCGATGAAGAGATTGAACAGCTCATTAATATATTTGATGCCTATGGTCTTTGGAGTCATTTGTCTGCAAAAAACTATTTTGAAAAGAAAAATTATATTATATACGAATGCAAGAGATCTTTTAGAAATATATTATTAGGACTATTAAACTCGCCAACGATTATAACCAGATTTAGTAGTATCATAAACAACATTAAAGAACGAAATAATTTTTACGAAGCATTAGTATTGATCTTAGTTAGTAAAGTTTTTGATTTGAACATGGATTTAGATATGTTGTCCGATGCTATTGATGATACATTGATTGGTAATCAAATGTTCAAGAGAAATCAAATCGTAAAAGAATTTATAAATTTCGATAGTTTGCAGATCAAGGTTAAGTCATCTATCTTGGCAGAAGTAATTTTGGATAAGATTGTAGATGGTGCCATAATAGAAAAAGTAATGGCTAAAACTTTCTTGAACTTTGATAAGAAAAGACACAATCTCAATTATAAGAGAGTCTTAAGATCTCTTTTGTCATATGCTAATATGCAAAGGGTCTTAAATCATAATGATCCCAAATATAAAAGTATAATCGTTGAATTTTTTGAAGAGGTAAGACAATGTGCTTTCTGTCAAAATAATCCTCATTATTGGTTGCAATATGCTATTGTCAAGCTTGATGATCATGAATTTCCTTTAGCTGAAACTTTCTTCAAAAATGCATATTCATATGCAGCAAAGAAAGATAGTTTTGATACCTATCAAATAGATAATCACTTTGCAAGATTTTTATTGGAGAATGAAATAGATTCCGGAAATGACAAAACTTGTATGGATGTGTTTCTGAAAGCTCATCGCATATTAATGGATACAAAGCATGATAAGGACACTAAGTATTATCCATTTCGTGTAGCAAGAAATTATAAACCTTTTTATACTCGTTTTTATAAGAATATGTCTCATAAAAACAAGGAGATATTTATTCATTCTTGTGAAGAAATGTTGGAAATGATAGAGCGATATTATAAAGTAGCACCAGCTTATGCTAACAGAAAAGATGTTAGAGAGGCGAAGATGCAATTGGAACAAATCGTAGCATCTTCTAATTCAAATTTAAATGGATAAGTATAATGAAGGTTTCGATTATAACTAGTTGTTACAACCGTGAGAAGACGATTCGCGGTGCTGTGGAGAGTGTGTTGGCTCAGGATTATCCTGACATCGAGTATATCATCGTGGATGGCGCTTCTAAGGACCAGTCTGCTCAGATTATCCGTGAGGCTATCGCCGGTCATGAAGATAAGGTGAAGTTCATCTCTGAGCCTGACCATGGTATGTATGAGGCTATCAACAAGGGCATTCGTATGGCAACGGGTGATGTGATAGCTCTTTGCCATTCGGATGACTTTATGTTTGCCAAGGATACGGTATCACACGTAGTTAAGAAGATGGAGGAGACGGATTGTGATTTTCTCTATGCCGATGGTATCTTTGTGAATGAGCAGAATACTAATAAGGTGGTGAGAAAATGGATTGGAGGCAAGTATGCTCGCTGGAAGGTGAGATGTGGCTGGCTGCCATTGCATCCTACCTGCTATATCAAGCGTGAGGTGATGATGAAATGCGGGCTCTATGATGAGAGCTACAAGATTGCTGCTGATACCAACCTCCTGGTGAACTATCTGTATAACTGCCATCTGAAGGTTGCGTATCTCCCTGAGTTCGTAACGAGAATGCGCATGGGTGGTATGAGTACTGATTCTGCCAAGCGTAAGAAAATGTGGGATGAGGACATTAGGGTTTATTCTGGCTATGGCTTCAAGCCTGTGGCATTGACAAAGCTGATGAAAATGGCTTGGAAGGTGCCACAGTTCATCAAGGCAAAGTTTATGTAAAACTTTGTCTTGAATGTGGGTTAGAGGCGATGGTCGCCTGGACCTGGTCCGAGCTTGCGGTCTATGGTATCAAGGATTCGCCAAAGAAAGAGTCGGAGATATTGATAAAGATGTTTCATATAATCATGTCTTATGGTTCATTGCTTTTTGATAAAACGCAAATGGATGGGATATATTGTATTGTCATTTTCTTCCTGTTCTTTATATGCGTTATGCCATCAATTCTCGCAAGCTCTAGAAGGAACTCGGCTGGGAGCCATCTCTCCAGTTTTAGGATGGAATCGAAGAAACCGTAAAATGGTATCTTTTCTACCTCTCCGTCTCTCCTGCAAGGAGAGCTCCACCTCTAACCAAGCCTTCCTCCTCAGAAGGAAGGATGTAACCGCCCTCCGGTGCTCAGAACCGCTTCGCTCTAAGGTTGGCGGGGCATCAAAGCCCTTCGCCATATTGTGCGGGATGGGACCGCTGGGAAATAGCAGTTTACAGTTTATAGTTTATAGTTAATTTTGTACTAATTTGCTGATAACTTGCAGATTTTTTGTGATTTTCTTGGTGGTTTCGAGAAAAAAGCGTAATTTTGGCTGCAAAAGTTAAACGTTTTAAAGGAGAAGATTATGGCATTAGAGATAAGAAGCATTCCTGTTTTGACAGGTGAGACAGCCGAACGGTTTGTTCGTGAGGCTGAGGAAAATGAACGCAATCCGCAAAGAAAGGCATTGCGAATGTCATTTGCTGATGTGGAGAAAATATTGGTTCGTTCAACCGCTAATTTGAAAGCACATGGAGGAAAGAGTCCTTTTGCAAAGTAATTGCTCTCTTTATCGGGTTACGACAAAAGAAGAGCTTGACTCTTTTAGCTGTGGTGATGAAGATCTTGATGATTTCTTTCACCAGGAGGCTTGTCTTTATGATGGGCAATTATTGGGAAAAACATATTTCTTTGCCACGGAAAGAAGTGGTAAGGATGAAATCGTTTGTGCTTTTACATTGGCAAATGATAGTATCAAGGCTGCTTTGATTCCGAATGCTTCAAGAAACAAAATACAGAGAAAAATTCCTAATTCCAAAAGAACAAGAAGTTATCCAGCAGTATTGATAGGAAGACTTGGAGTTGCGAAGAATTTTCAAGGTACTAATGATGGTATTGGCTCACAAGCAATAGACTATATCATATCTTGGTTTTTGTTACCAGATAATAAGACTGGTTGCCGTTTTATTGTTGTTGATGCCTATAACAAGGAAAATGTATTACGTTTTTATGGAAAGAATGGCTTCAAATTCTTGTACTCAACAGAAGAATTAGAGAAAGAAGCAAATCATATTCCTGAAGATGAACACTTAGAGTCAAGGATGATGTATCTTGACTTGTTGGGCTATATAAGATAAAAGTTTTTACGACCCTTTCGTTTCCCGTTTTAGGGGACAGAAGCCTCAGAAACGAGAGGATGTAACCGCCCTACGCAGTGCTGTATTTGCCCCACCTGTCCCTCCCCTGGGGGAGGGTCCTTACCCTATACCCAAGCCCTAAATCCCTACCATAGGGATTAGGGATGTAACCGCCCTACTCGGTGCTCAGAACCGCTACGCTCTAAGGTTGGCGGACCATCAAAGGTCTTCGCCATATTGTGCGGGATGGGACCGCCGGGGGACAACAATTTACAGTTTATAGTTTACAGTTTACAGCTTGCTGGTTGAAGTCCGTTCCATCAAAGGTCTTCGCCATGGTTGTGCGGGATGGGACCGCCAGGGGAAAAGAGAGTTTATAGTTAACAGTTTATAGTTAATAGATTATAGATTGCTGGTTGCAATTTATAGTTTACGAATTTCAATTAATAATTTTCAATTAACATATTATGGTTTACGGTTAGCATGTTGATATTAACTGTAAATCATTAACTTTTCATAAAGTTTATGGCAAAAAAAGTTTTTGTGAGCGGGTGTTATGACCTGCTGCATTCCGGTCATGTGGAGTTTTTCCAGCAGGCATCACGGTATGGTGACCTGTATGTGGGTATCGGATCGGATGCTACTTATCTGGAGTATAAGCATCGCAAGCCTATGTTCCCGCAGGAGGAAAGGCTATTCATGGTCAAGAATATCAAGGCGGTGAAGGATGCGTATATCAATGAGGGAAGCGGAGTCATCGACTTCCTGCCAACTCTTGATAAGGTGAAACCGGACGTGTTTGTGGTGAACGCTGAAGGTGGGTCTGATGAGAAACGTAGGATCTGTAAGGAAAGGGGCATCGAATATGTCGAACTCCAGCGCACGCCTCATGCGGGTTTGAAGGCACGGTCTTCTTCTGACTTGAAGAAGGCGTTGTCGAACGTATCTGATAATTCGGCACAGGAGGCGGGGATTCCTACCCGTCTGGATCTGGCTGGTACTTGGATTGACCAGCCTTATGTGAGTCACTATCATCCGGGATGGGCGATTACCATCTCGCTGGAACCGACCTTTGAGGTGCGCGACCGGTGCGGTCTGTCTACCTCTACCCGTAAGATGATTCAGAAGATATGGCCGGTGAAGTTGCCGAAGATGGATCCGGAGATGCTCGCCCGACTGGTTTTCTGTTTCGAGAACAATCCGGAGCGTCATGATGGTATCATCTCGGGAGCCCAGGATTCTATCGGTATCTGTGTGCCCGGTCTGGTGCGTCATTATTATGACAACAACTTCTGGCCGGAGAAGATAGAGAGTACGCAGGATGAGATGACTCTCCGTTTCCTGGAAGACCATCTGGTGATGATTCCGATGGAACCGAGAAGACCGGGATGCAGTGTGGTGGAAGGTAAGGATATCACGCCTGAGAAGGTGAAGGCGCTGGCTGATGCAGCTGATGCCTGCTGGAAGGCAATTCTGGCGCACGACCTTGATGCCTTTGCTGCAGCATACAGGGCATCTTTCGAGGCTCAGATTGCGATGTTCCCGGGTATGGTGAATCCGTCTATCAACGGTGTGATAGAACCGGAAGCGAGTGTGCAGCCGATGATTGACCGCTACAGCAACATGGAGGAGGTTCTGGCATGGAAGATGCCGGGAGCTGGTGGCGGCGGTTATCTGGCACTGGTAGTAAAGGACAGTCTTAAATTTGCAGAGAATCATGACGAAGCCATCCATCTTCAGATACGAAGGGCATAACTATCTGGTGCCCTTCCTCATTATCAGCAGCCTCTTCTTTATGTGGGGATTTGCCCATGGCATCCTGGAGGTGCTGAATCCGCATTTCCAGGAGTCGTTCCATATCAGCAAGGCGATGTCGGCCTTGACGCAGGCTGCTGTCTATGGTGCCTACTTTCTGATGGCGCTGCCTGCCGGATGGATTATCCGGAAGTGGGGCTACAGGAGGGGAGTGATAACAGGACTGGTGCTCTTCGGTATCGGTGCCCTGATGTTCATACCGGGAAGCAGGATCAACAGTTTCTACTTCTTTGTTCTGTCGCTGTTTGTGATAGGATGCGGACTGACCTGTCTGGAAACGAGTGCGAATCCTTATACTACGGTACTGGGACATCCTGACAAGGCGGAGAGCAGAATCAACCTGTCGCAGTCGCTCAATGGTATCGGATGGATTGTAGGACCGCTGGTTGGCGGACAGCTTCTGTTCTCGGGTGTCAACATTGCCATTCCTTATGCCCTGGTGGGTATCTTCGTGCTTTCTGTGGCACTGGTCCTGTCAAGGATCAAGTTGCCGGATCCAAGGAGAGCGCATGAGGCGGATACGAACGAGATGGTGGAGGAGAAGCCGATGCGAGTGATGGCATTCGGTTTCGGTATGCTGACCTTGTTTCTTTATGTGGCTGCCCAGACGGGTGTGAACAGTTTCTTCATCAACTATGCTGAGGAGAGTATTCATATAGAGAAGCAGACTGGCAGTCTGTATCTCGCCTTTGGCGGAATGGGTCTGTTCTTTATCGGCAGGTTGGCTGGTGGTGTCATCATGAATTATATCCAGCCAAGGCTGGTGCTGCTGGCCTGTGCCATCCTCACCTTTGTTGCCACATTGATTGTGGTGGTATGTAGCGGTACCTTATCTCTCATTGCGTTCTTCGCCCTGTATCTAGGAGAGAGCATCATGTTTCCGACTATCTTCTCGCTGGCATTGAGGGATGCAGGTACAAAGACCAAGCTTGCTTCTTCATTGCTTATCATGACGATAGTGGGTGGAGCGGTTGCTCCAGTAATCATGGGGTATATTGCGGATACTACGGGGAGTATGGCGATTGCCTTTCTCATACCGCTGGTATGTTATGGGGTGATTGGAGGGTATGCACTTT
>ERZ1027255.169-NODE-169-length-24262-cov-40.546123_pt1 | contig 24262 bp, 15 predicted proteins | sample MGYA00519261_ERZ1027255 | MGnify/ENA primary metagenome ERZ1027255 (study PRJEB26926, sample SAMN06164399) | human gut metagenome | biome: ENVO:00009003; feature: ENVO:2100002; material: ENVO:00002003 | host: Homo sapiens | place: USA | collected 2012 ...
CTCTCTTCGCTCATGTAGAGGGATGGCAGTGGCGTCCAGACCTCATCTGGTTTGACAACCTCAGTTCTGTCCGTTCAGCCAACTACTATGTTCAGCAGCTCTATGGCGAGAACAAGGGTACCAACGTGTTGAAGCTTACCGAGAACGGCAAGGCTGTAGCAGGCGAGAATGGCCTCTATGCCACCGCTTGTTTCGACAAGCCAACCAAGAGTTACATCGTGAAGATTGCCAACACCTCTAAGGAGGAGAAGGAAATCAATGTAACTTTCAATGGTTTGAAGAAGTTGAATCCAGGTAAGGTAACTGTTCTTCATGCAGATGATATCCAGACAGAAAACAAGATAGATAACAAGAACGTAGTAGTTCCTGTTACATCAGATGCACAGGTTCAGGGCAATGTATTGAACGTGAAGATGAAGCCAAACAGCTTTGTTGTATACCGTTTCTAATTGCCGGTCTCCGATCTTCAATAGATCCTTAAGGTACAAATAGATAAGTGGATAATGTGAATCCCTTGCAGCTCTAGCGGTTGCAAGGGATTTTTTTGATGTCAAATAAACCTGAAAAACCAACGTTTAGGCTTTTGCTGGCAACAAAAACGCTTAGGCAGGATGATGAAGACGGCTAAGGTTCAGTCAGTTGTGCTTTTAAAGAAAAAAATATCCAAAAATTTGCTCATTTACGGTAATTTTTCTATTTTTGCAATGTGTTTGTCAGAAAATGATGAATTTAACGAAAAAATAAGATAGATTTTTAAGAATTTAAAACAATATACGTATGATTAGAGAAAAGTATTCTGTCATCATCATGATGATTGCTCTCTCTCTGGGACAGGTTGCCCTGGCTCAGAAGGTAGAGCACGTGAAGAGTTTTGAACCTGTAAGCAAGTTGCAGAACCAGAAGGAGGAGACCCCTGCCGGAGTGGAGAATCAGACAACTGTGCAAGTGGACAGTATCCCAGAAACGCCTCCTGTACCGCAAGACCGGCTCGATACCATCTATTACAATAAAAATTGGAAAGTAACCCCTAATAAGGCTTTCGCTACTTATTACCGCCTGGCACTCTATCCTGCTGATACTACGGCACCTAAGGAGTTCAGAACTTACTATATGAGCGGTGAACTGCAAGGTGAAGGCAGTTTTGCTGTCATCGACAAGAAGGATGATGCAAAAAGTGAGTTTATAGGTGCAGTCACAACCTATTTCAAAAATGGAAAAGTAGAGACACAGAAGAACTATCAGTCCGGTTTGCTCACAGGCGAATATACCTCTTATTTTAATAATGGTAACGTAAAGGAGCATTTCTTTATGAATGAGGGCAAGAAAACAGGTGTTGGTGCCTCTTTCTCTGAGAATGGCAGAGTCTGTACCCTTACTCCTTACAAGAATGATGTTCCAGAAGGATTCTATGTTGTTGTAGATGCTGATGGAAATTATTCTAAATATTCTCTCTCCGACCGTCAGCCTATTTTGGAAGTCCCTTCCCAGGATGAAATTGTGACTGAGTATAAGAATGGTGTGGCTTGGCCTTATTACAACAAGAACGGACTTATTGTGGGTGTCAGCAATTCGGTGGTAGATGAGAATATCGGTGGTTATCGTGAGATTGGCTTGTTCATTGTCAACAAGAGCATGATCAATGTGGATATCGACCCTGCCCAGATTGAAATCTATGACATGAAGGGTGGCAAGCGCAAGAATTTCGAACTGGTGAGTGCAGATGAGTATGATGAGAAAATCAAGAAGTTCAAGAAGAAGGTTGCGAAACGTTCGGTCAAGAACAAGGCTGTTGTGGAGACAGAGCGTGAAAATAATGTGAATGCCAACTTGGGTGCACAGGTGTTTGATGCAGGAACATCTAATACACTGAAGGATTTCCAGACTCGCATTTGCAGAATGCAGCAGCTGGAATCAGGCAATCGTATGAAGTATTCTGATAAGATGCCGGAGGATTTGGGCTATCTCGAGCGTACCACCATCCATCCTGGTGAAGTGGTTTCGGGCTATCTTTATACTTCAGACCGCAAGACTTCCGATCTCTTTGTCAAGGTAAAGATCAAGGGCATCGATTATGTCTTTGAATGGAAGACAAGTAAGAAGAAATAGACTTTTGTCCTCGCAGAAGCATGGAATGGAGAACTTTTTGTATGCAAAAAATAAGAAAAGTTTGAATTATGCATAAAAAAACGACCGAAATGGTAGCAGTTAGCCAATTATTTCGTAACTTTGCACCCGCAAACTTTAATAAAACAATAAAAGAAGAATGGCTAATTTGAGATTTGAGGTTGTAGCCGAGGCTTTTAAGAAAAGACCTGTAGAGGTAGAGGCTCCCAAGGTGCGCCCTTCGGAGTACTTCGCCAAGTATGTATTCAACCGCCAGAAGATGTACAAGTATCTGCCATCTGATGTGTACGAGAAACTCATCGATGTGATAGATAACGGCAGTCGTCTGGACCGTTCCATCGCTGATGCCGTGGCTGCCGGCATGAAGCTCTGGGCTGAAGAAAATGGGGTAACGCATTATACGCACTGGTTCCAGCCATTGACAGAAGGTACTGCAGAGAAGCATGATGCCTTCGTAGAGCATGACGGAAAGGGTGGTATGATTGAGGAATTCTCTGGCAAGTTGCTTGTCCAGCAGGAACCTGATGCCAGCTCATTCCCTAACGGCGGTATCCGCAACACCTTCGAGGCTCGTGGCTATTCTGCATGGGATCCTACATCGCCTGTGTTCATCATCGACGATACCCTCTGTATCCCAACCATCTTTATTTCTTATACCGGTGAGGCTTTGGACTACAAGGCTCCATTGCTCCGCTCGCTCCATACCCTGAGTGAGGCGGCTACCGAGGTGTGCCACTATTTCTATCCACAGGTAAAGAAGGTGCAGACCAATCTCGGTTGGGAGCAGGAGTACTTCCTGGTAGATGAGAGCCTTTACTCGGCTCGTCCTGACCTGATGCTTACGGGCCGTACCCTGATGGGACACGACTCTGCGAAGAACCAGCAGATGGATGACCATTATTTCGGAACCATCCCTGAGCGTGTGCAGGCTTTCATGAAGGATTTGGAAATCCAGGCACTCGAACTCGGCATCCCTTGCAAGACCCGTCATAACGAGGTGGCACCAAACCAGTTTGAGCTGGCACCTATCTATGAGGAGTGCAATCTTGCCGTAGACCATAATATGCTCCTGATGAGTTTGATGAAGCGTGTGGCTCATAAGCACAGTTTCCGTGTTCTCTTGCACGAGAAGCCATTCGCTGGCGTCAACGGTTCGGGTAAGCACAACAACTGGAGTCTCTGCACCGATACTGGCGTACTGCTCCATGCTGCCGGCAAGACTCCTGAAGATAACCTCCGCTTCGTAGTCTTCATCGTAGAGACCCTGATGGGTGTTTACAAGCACAACGGACTCTTGAAGGCATCTATCATGAGTGCTACCAATGCGCACCGACTCGGAGCCAACGAGGCGCCTCCAGCCATCATCTCTTCATTCCTCGGCAAGCAGCTTACCGATCTGCTCGACCATATAGAGAAGGCAGATAAGGACGAACTCTTCGCCCTGGCTGGCAAGAAGGGTATGGAGCTGGATATCCCTGAGATTCCGGAGCTGATGATCGATAATACCGACCGCAACCGTACCTCTCCATTCGCCTTCACCGGAAACCGTTTCGAGTTCCGTGCCGTAGGTTCAGAGGCCAACTGCGCGTCATCCCTCATCGTATTGAATGCTGCCGTAGCTGAGGCTCTCGTTAATTTCAAGACTCGTGTAGATGCCTTGATAGCAAAGGGTGAGGACCAGACATCGGCTATTATAGATGTTGTACGCGAGGATATCAAGACCTGCAAGCCTATCCGCTTCGATGGCAATGGCTATTCTGATGAGTGGAAGGAAGAGGCTCAGAAGCGTGGCTTGGATTGCGAAGCATCCTGCCCAGTGGTCTTCGATCGTTACCTGGACAAGGAGAGCGTCGAGATGTTTGCCAAGACCAACGTGATGAGCGAGAGCGAGTTGAAGGCGCGCAACGAGGTGAAGTGGGAGACTTATACCAAGAAAATTCAGATTGAGGCTCGTGTGATGGGCGACCTGAGCATGAACCATATCATCCCTGTGGCTACCCACTATCAGAGCCGTCTGGCAAAGAACGTAGAGGGTATGATTCACATTTTCGGAGGCGAGGAAGGCAAGAAGCTGACCGCCCGCAACGTGAAGATTATCCGTGAGATAGCCGAGCGCACCGAGGCAATAGAGCGTGGTGTTGAGGCATTGGTAGATGCCCGCAAGGTAGCCAACAAGATAGAGAGCGAGCGTGAGAAGGCTGTAGCTTATCATGACACGGTGGCTCCAAAGATGGAGGAAATCCGTTATCAGATAGACAAGCTCGAACTTCTCGTAGCCGATGAGCTTTGGACTTTGCCAAAGTATCGTGAGCTGCTGTTCATCAGATAATATTTCCTGGATAAGGAATTGAGATAATAAAAAAGAGTGCATTGTTTATTACAGTGCACTCTTTTTTGTGTCTTATCTGTTTTTTTCCTTCGTTTCTGATTGCTTTCTCAAAAAATATGCTTATATTTGCAGTTGTATTATTAATACTCCATGGTTATGATAGAAAATAAATCTAAGATGTTGCAGCCAGATGAAATCAAAGAGATACCCTATGGTGTGTCTGATTTTACCGTCATGAGGGATGAAAACCTTTATTATGTAGATAAGTCGATGTACATACCTACATTGGAGAATGAAGGGCGCTTTTTGTTCTTCATTCGACCTCGTCGTTTTGGTAAAAGTCTGTTTATCAGCATGCTTAAGTCTTATTATGACTGCAATACAACTCCTGAGCAATTCAATAGATGGTTTGGAGATTTGTGGATAGGACAGCATCCTACCCGTTGGCAAGGTAAGTATCAGATACTTCACCTCGACTTTTCGAGTGTTGGTGGAAAAATAGAGGATGTCGAAGTGGAGTTCGATCGGTATTGTCGTGTGAAGTTTGATAGCTTTGTGGATATCTATCGTGACCATTATTCTCCAGAGTTCATTCAAAAGGTGTATGAGGCTCCCACTGCCAATACGAAACTTATCTTAATCAATGATGAATCTCAGAAGCTGGGACTCCAGAATTATCTGATTATTGATGAATATGATAATTTTACGAATACGATTCTCAATGAGAAGGGAGAAGATGTGTATCATGCCATCACCCATGCCGATGGATTTTATCGTGATGTATTCAAGAAGTTTAAGGGTACATTTACCCGTATTTTCATGACGGGTGTAAGTCCGGTAACCCTTGATGATGTGACAAGTGGCTTTAATATTGGTTGGCACATCTCAACCAAGAAGGCTTTCAATCAAATGCTTGGTTTTTCTCAGGAAGATGTACGTAAAATGTTCACCTATTTTAAAAGTATGGGTAAGTTGGCTGCCGATTGCAACATTGAGTGGATGATTAATGATATGAAGCCTTGGTATGATAACTATTGTTTTGCAGAGGGGGCTTTGAATACACAAAGCAAGGTCTTCAATTGCGACATGGTGGTTTATTATCTTCGTAATTATATAAACGAGGGAAAGGCGCCAAAGGAAATGATAGACCGTAACACTAGGACCGACTATAGCAAAATGAAAAAACTCATTCAGCTTGACAAACTTGATGGCAATCGCAAGAGTATTATCAAGACGATAGCAGAAACGGGTGAAATAGTAGCTCACTTAGAGGAGAGTTTTTCTGCCTACCAGTTGACGGACCCGAATATATTTCCAAGTCTGTTGTTCTATTATGGCATGCTCACTATTAAGGGCACTCGTGGTGATCGTATGGTTTTAGGGATTCCTAACAATAATGTTCGCAAGCAGTATTATGATTATCTCAAGGAGATGTTTGAGGAGAAGTCGCCTATTGATACGTCTAAACTCGATGATTGTTTTTACGACATGGCCTATGAGGGCAAATGGCAAGAAGGGCTGACGTTCCTGGCAGAGTCTTATGCTAAGGTTTCTTCAGTGCGTGATGGTATAGAAGGGGAGAGGAATATACAAGGCTTCTTCATGGCATATCTGAATCTTTGCAATTACTATATCACAGCACCTGAGTTAGAGTTGAATCATGGCTTTTGTGATTTCTTCTTATTGCCTAATTTGGCTCATTATGCTGTAAAGCATAGTTACATCATAGAACTGAAGGTGTTGCCAAAGAAGGATTTCTCTGCTCTTTGTGAAGATAGAAAAACAACGAAGGCTGAGGCTCAATGGAATGAAGCCGTAGCTCAGATTCATCGCTATGCTGAAGCTCCAAGAGTTAAGGCATTGCGTCAAGATACCCTGCTTCATAAAATTGTGATGCAATTTGAAGGTTGGAAATTGAAGAAAATAGAAGAGGTTGAGTAAAATACGGATATATAGCCCACCAGGCGTTCTTCCGGATTGTAATCTGGCGGAACGCCAAGAAAAATAGTTCCTCAGCATACCTTGATGGTTGAAAATAAGGTGTTGAGCTTTAAATAATAATAGTAGCATAATAAATAAGCACCCTTGACTAGGAAATGCCTAATTAAAAAGAGGGTGTGTCATAAGTCTAGATAATAGTTGGCGCATAACAGTTGATCACCGCATGCACAACAGCTGTTGTGCATGCGTATATCAGCTGTTATGCAAGCGCACAACAGCTGTTGTGCGACCGGAGATACTGACTACCTCAACAACATATCCTATCTCTCCCAACAACTTATCCTATCTCTTCCAACAACAAGAAGAGGGTGAATAATTATCTTATGACACACCCTTTTAGATTCCGGGAATATGGTAAAGTTGGTTATAAGTAATATAAAGAACGTGAGGAAGTTTGTTTCCTTGCTTGTTTTTTTAGTACTTTTGCCACATAATTATGGACTCAAGTGTGGAAAATGTGGAGAATTACACAAAAGAGATACCAAAAATGTGTAAAATCCCACATTTTCCCTACTTCAATTAAAATACAGGGATACGTTTAATAGTATGGTTATTCAAAAAGTCTAGGGTGTTGTAAATATTTATATCCATAATTAGCTTCCTTGGTTTGGGGTAATCTAGCAGTGAGAAGATGGATTATAACATGCATGTTTCCTCTTTTTTATCACTTTCAGCAAAATAAAATTCTATAGTTGTACGACTATAAAGCTACAGTTGTACGACTATACATGCTATAGTTGTACAACCATAGAGCTATAGTTGTACAACTATAGGGTTCTTAGTCGTACAACTATAGAATTTCTATTCGTTATTCTAAAAGTGTAAATATATAACGTGTTGATTTACAGTATATTGCTATTCATTGTTGTATTTGCAATATTCATGAATAAATTGGAGTCAGTTGAAAATATGGAAATCTCAGCGATGTAAAGCTAAAGAAAAAATCACGGAAGAACCTGATGTTGCCTCATCATTATAATCGGCACTTTTACAGTATAAGTTTTTTCAGATTGCAGAACGATAGGAACATAGTCTGTCAGCAGTTTATTGCGGTCGAAAAGCATACTTTTTGCTTTTAACGAATGTATAATGACAAGATGATACTTTGTTGCCCTATTGCGGTTTTATGCTATCTATTTTTTGTTAATTTCTCGATTTATCTTACTAAAAACAGGAAAAATAGGATATTTTTGCAGATTTTATGCAAAAAAAGATAATATTTCATATTTTTGTTGTAATTTTGCAGCCGATATCACATTATTATATAATAATTTAAAATAAGACGAGAAATTATGGAAAAAAGACTCTCGCTCTTCTTTGTTTGTCTCTTGATGAGCATCGGAGCAGCGTTTGCCCAGATTGACGTATCTGGAACCGTAATATCTGCGGATGACAACGAACCGATTATTGGTGCCTCTGTTTTAATTTCTGGGGGGGCAGCCACTAAGGGTACAGTCACAGATGTTGACGGTAACTTTAAATTGAACGTTCCTAATGGAACTAAACTCGTGTTTAGTTACGTGGGAATGAAAAGTCAGACAGTGCTTGCCTCTGCCCACATGAAGGTGGTGCTTCATCCAGAAGCACAGTTGCAGGAGGTAGTTGTTACTGGTTTACAGAAAACAGACCGACGCTTATTTACCGGTGCTACCGACCGTGTAAATGCCGAGGAAGCAAAATTGAATGGTGTTGCCGACATCAGCCGTTCTTTGGAAGGCCGTGCTGCCGGTGTGTCTGTGCAGAACGTGAGCGGTACCTTTGGTTCTGCTCCAAAGATTCGTGTGCGTGGTGCAACATCTATCTATGGTTCTTCAAAACCTCTTTGGGTAGTGGATGGCGTTATCATGGAGGATGTATCCGATGTGAGCGCAGATGATTTGGCTTCCGGTGACCCGGAGACCCTGATTTCTTCTGCCATCGCAGGCTTGAACTCTGATGATATCGAGAGTTTCCAGATTCTGAAGGATGGTTCTGCTACCTCTATTTATGGTGCGCGTGCGATGGCAGGTGTCATCGTCGTTACTACCAAGAAGGGTAAGCAGGGACAGGCTCATCTGAACTATACCGGTGAGTTTACTACCCGTCTGATTCCATCTTATGACAATTTTGATATTCTCAACTCTCAGGACCAGATGGCCATCTACAAGGAGTTGAGGGATAAGGGATGGCTCAATCTTTCTGATATTCTCAATGGTAGCGACTATGGTGTATATGGAAAGATGTATGAGCTCATCAATACCTACAACAGTACTTCTGGTATGTTCGGACTTGCCAACAATCAGGAGTCTCAGAATGCTTATCTCCAGCAGGCTGAGTATCGCAATACCAACTGGTTCAAGCAGCTTTTTTCTTCTGCCATCATGCAGAACCACTCTGTAAGCTTGAGCGGTGGTACCGAGAAGAGTAACTATTATGCTTCACTTTCTGCTATGGTTGACCCAGGATGGTACAAGGATAGCAAGGTGAACCGTTATACCGTGAGCATGAATATGACTCATCATATTCTTGATAATCTCTCTGTCAACTTGATTGGTGGTGGTTCTTACCGTAAGCAGAGAGCTCCAGGAACTTTGGGACAGGATGTGGATGTAGTATCAGGTCAGGTGAAGCGTGACTTCGATATCAACCCATATTCTTACGCCCTGAACACATCACGTGCGCTCGATCCTTATACTTATTATCATGCCAACTATGCTGCTTTCAACATCCTGCATGAGTTGGAGAGCAACTACATCGACCTGAACGTGGCTGATGCCAAGTTCCAGTTGGAGTTGAAGTGGAAGCCATTCAAGGATCTTGAATTCGCTACCCTGGGTGCCATCAAGTATAGCACTTCTTCACAGGAGCATAACATTCTGGAAGATTCCAACCAGGCTTTGGCTTATCGCGCCATGGACAACGCACTGATCCGTGATGCCAACAAGCTGCTCTTCACTGATAAGGACGACCTCTATGCCTTGCCAGTATCAGTATTGAAGCAGGGTGGTATCTATCAGCGTACAGAGAACCGTATGTTGGACTATGACTTCCGTGCCACAGTCAACTACAACCATACTTTTGCGCAGAAGCACATCGTCAACCTCTTTGGTGGTCTCGAAACTACCAGCATCAGCCGTAACCGCAGCTGGTTTAACGGCTGGGGTATGAACTACCGTGGTGAGACCGCTTACTTCGAGTATCTCTATTTTAAGAAGTTGGACCAGGAGAACTCAAACTATTACAGCTTGCGCAACACCGATTCACGCAGTGCAGCATTCTATGCCAATGCTACCTATTCTTTCAACGGAAAGTATGTAGTGAACGGAACATTCCGCTATGAAGGTTCTAACCAGATGGGTCGTACCACCAAGGCACGTTGGATGCCTACATGGAACCTGTCAGGTGCATGGAACGTACACGAGGAGAGCTTCTTCCCTAAACTCAAGCCATTGTCAAGCCTCACCTTCCGTGTGTCTTACAGTTTGACTGGTACTCCTCCTGATGCAGCTTACTGCAATGCACTCACCAAGCTCTCTATGAATACCCCTTACCGTCCTACAACTACCGACAAGGAGTTGGGATTTGTGGTAGCAGCACTCGGTAATGATGAGCTTACTTACGAGAAGAAGCACGAGTTCAACTTCGGTGTGGATGCAGGTTTCTTCAACAACCGTCTGAATGTGACCTTCGATGTATATCAGCGTCGCAACTTCGATGAGATTGCTCCTACTGTTACCCAGCTCTATGGCACCGCTTATGCCAATGTAGGTTCCATGAAGTCATGGGGTGAGGAGTTGAGTATCTCTTCTACCAATATCAAGACCCAGGATTTCAGCTGGCAGACCAGTCTGATTTATTCTCACAACCGTACAGAGATTACTGACCTCTACAATCAGGGTCGCGTTATCGACCTGGTTCAGGGTAACGGTTTTGCCAAGCAGGGTTATCCTGCCCGTGCCTTGTTCTCAATCCCATTCGTGGGCATCAATGAGAAGGGTTATCCAGTATGCATCAATGAGAAGGGCCAGGCTACCGTGGGTAACCTCAACTTCCAGGAGCGTGACAATACAGATTATCTGATTTACGAGGGTTCTACAGACCCAGTTTACAATGGTTCTTTGGGTAACACCTTTAATTATAAGGGCTTCCATCTGAACGTATTCCTTACATACGCCTTCGGCAACGTGGTTCGTCTTGACCCGGCTTTCAGTGCCAAGTATAACGACTTGACCTCTATGACCCACGATTTCAAGAACCGCTGGATGCAGCCTGGTGATGAGAATGTTACCAATGTGCCTGGTGTAGTGAGCCGTTATGAGTATGAGCAGAACAGCACATTGCTTGCTACTGCCTACAATGCTTACAACTATACATCTGTTCGCACAGCCAAGGGTGACTTCATCCGCTTGAAGGAAATTTCACTGGCATACGACTTTCCACACCGCTGGTTTGAAAAATCACCAGTGAACAACATCTCATTGAAGCTTCAGGCTACCAACCTCATGCTGCTCTATGCAGACAAGAAGCTGAACGGTCAGGATCCTGAGTTTATGAATGCGGGTGGTGTGGCTTCACCAATGCCAAAGCAGTTTACTCTTACATTGAAACTTGGACTTTAATTATTGTAGAAAAGAAAAATGAAAATAAAGAAATTATATATCGCCATTGTAGCGTTGGCATTGTCGGCTGGCTTGTCTTCCTGCAACGATTATCTGGACAAGCAGCCAGATAGCCGTCTGGACTTGCAGAGCCCTTCCGATGTGTCCAAGCTCCTGGTTAATGCTTACCCACAGGTACATCCAGCCTATTTGCTGGAGATGTATTCTGACAATACCGATTGTAACCTGAATACCGGTTGGGATGCTGCCGACCGTTTCCAGCAGCAGGCATACGAATGGGACGACATCACCGAGACCAGTTCTTATGAGACACCTTCTACTTACTGGTCAACCTACTATGATGCCATCACCACAGCCAATATCGCTTTGCAACACATCAACAGTCAGGCAGACCAGAGCTCTTATGCAGCCCAGAAGGGTGAGGCTCTCCTGTGCCGTGCCTATGCCATGTTCCAGTTGGCAAACGTATTCTGCATGGCTTACGATGAGACCACTGCAGCCAGCGACTTGGGCCTTCCTTATCCGGAAACAGTTGAGACCAATGTGCACGTAAAGTACGACCGTGGTACACTGGCAGACCTTTATGCCAAGATTGAGAAGGACTTGCAGGAAGGATTGAAACTGGTAGGCTCAACTTATGACAAGCCTAAGTTCCATTTCACTTCTACCTCTGCAGCCGCTTTCGCAGCCCGTTTCTACCTCTATTATCAGAAGTATGACAAGGCTGTGGAGTATGCCAACAAAGTGTTGGGCAGCAATGCCAAGAGTATGTTGAGAGACTGGGCAGCCTGGGATTCTCTTTCTCCTAACAAGCAGGTTCAGCCTAATGCTTACATCAGTTCATCGGTCAAGGCAAACCTCCTGTTGCAGGTAGTTGCTTCTGAATGGGGTGCCATCGGTGGTCCGTTCCAGTATGGTGACAAGTATGCACATAGTGCCATTGTTTCAAGCAAGGAGACCATCCAGTCAGAGGGTCCTTGGGGAGTTAGCGACAAGGTGTTCAACTATACCGTGTTCAACTCAGGATCTCTTTCCAAGTACATTCTCCGTAAGGTCCCTTATGATTTCGAATATGCTGATATCCAGGCAGGTATCGGTACCCCTCACGCAGTATATGCAGAGTTTACTGCCGATGAGACTTTGCTCGTAAGAGCTGAGGCTCAGGCTTTGCTCGGTCATTACGCAGAGGCTTTGGACGACCTGAACACCGAGTTGGCTGCCTTCTCTAGGGAGGGCGTGCAGCTTACACTGGATGATGTCAAGAAGTTCTATAGCGATGATGTTACCGCTTATTATACTCCTGAGAAGCCAACTCCACGCAAGGCGTTCCATACAACCTTCGCCATCAGCAAGGATACAGAGGAGCCTATGTTGCAGTGCATCCTTCACCTCCGTCGAATCATGACCATTCATGAGGGCTTGCGCATGCAGGATGTAAAGCGCTACGGCATCACCATCTACCGCCGTGATGTGAAGAGCAACTACAAGATTACAGGCATCACCGACACCATGGAGGCACGTGACCCACGTCTTGCCATCCAGTTGCCACAGGATGTAATCACAGCGGGTGTTACACCAAACCCTCGCAATAAGTAAAAAACATAAAGTAATAGTAAGAAATGAAACATAATATATATATGTTGATGTTGGCATTGGTGATGGGCCTGGGCTTCGTGGCCTGCTCAGATAATGACCCGGACGGACCAACCATCTTCCCTGTTACCTCTCCAGAGAGAGACCAGTTGGACATGTGGTTGCAGAAGAACTACACCAGTCCTTACAACATCGATTTCAAGTATAAGATGGAGGACATCGAGTCTGATTATCAGTATACCCTGACACCAGCCGATTCTGCCAAGTCAGCTAAGTTGGCTATCATCATCAAGTATCTCTGGCTTGATTCATACGCCGAGGTATTGGGACCTGATTTCGTGAAGCACAATGTGCCAAGAGTTATCCACTTGATTGGTAGTCCAGCCTACAACAGCAACGGAACTATTGTTCTGGGTACTGCCGAGGGCGGTCTGAAGGTTACACTCTATCAGGTGAACAGTCTGACCGATGCCATGCTGGAAAGCTATGCTTCTATGACAGAGTATTACTTCCACACCATGCACCACGAGTTCACCCACATTTTGAACCAGAAGAAGCCTTACGACACATCTTATAATAAGATTACCGAGTCGGGCTACGTAAGTGGTAACTGGTATCAGGTTCAGGATTCTGTGGCTCATGGCAAGGGTTTTGTTACTCCATACGCCATGTCAGAGGGTCTGGAGGACTTTGCCGAGATGCTGTCAACCTATATTACTTATACTCCTGAGCAGTGGCAGGCTATCCTCGACGATGCCCAGAAGGTAGGTGGCGACGAGGCTGTAGCTGCATTGAACCAGAAGCTTAACATCGTGAGAAACTATATGCTGGATTCATGGGATGTGGATATCGATGTATTGCGAGCAGCCATCCTGCGAAGAGGTAAAGAGTTGAGTTCTTTGGATTTGGAACATTTAAAATAGAATAGATTTATGAAACATATATTTGTAGCTATCGTTTGCTTGTTGGGCAGCATGAGCTTGCAGTCGTGTCTGCACGATGACAAGGAATTCTTCGACGAGTCGGCTGCCAACCGCATCGAGAGCACCATTGAGAATACCCAGAAGATTCTGGAATCTTCTGAGAACGGATGGCAGCTTCATTATTTTACAGGCAAGGGAATGACCGGTGGCGGTTACACCTTCCTCATGAAGTTTGCCAATGGCAAGGTGACTGTAGCAGGTGATGCTGCCATCGCTGACCCTACAGAGCGTGCCACATCCAGTTATACCGTAGACCGCAGCATGGGACCAGTGCTCGCCTTCAATACTTACAACAATATCTTCCATTTCCTGGGAGAACCTACTTATGGTGAGATTGAAGGTGACCAGGGCGACTGGGAATTTGTTGTTACCAAGCTTACAGAAGACAGTATCTTCGTAAGAGGAAAGAAGTGGGAGAATGAAATGGTATTCACCCGCATACCTGCCGATCTGGACTGGACTTCTTATCTGAACAGCATCGCTGATGTGCAGAAGCGTCTGGGTGTGAACTATCGCGTAGGCAATTCTGCTGATGCCAGCAAGATGATTGAGATTAATTCCAGCAAACGTCGCATCCTTTCGCGTACAGCCAACGGACAGATTGTAGAGCAGCCATTCTATATTACTACCACCGGTATCCATGCCGTAAATGAGCCTGTGGTTCTGGATGGCAACGAGGTACAGGACTTCCTGGTCAGCCCGACTGGCGTGTTGTCTGCCAAAGACAATGAGGCTCTTACCTTGAAAACTTATGCTCCTAGCATCGATACCTGGGTAGGCAAATGGACCCTCTCTGCCATGCAGGGTTCCTGCGATATAACCATCTCTAAGATAGAAGATGAGGAGAACATGCTGAAGGGTACATTCACCACAGGTGGATATACTTATAATATAGGATTGGATTTCGATCCAGAGACGGGTAACCTTAACCTGCCATCTCAGATGATTGAAGACCCTAGCGGTAGATATCCTGCCCTGTGGCTGATGAATGCAGACTTGAATCAGGGTGCATTGCTCGGAAATGGTGGTATGAATATCGTATGGCACGGTGTTGCTCAGGAAGCTGATTTCGAGGATGATGGAACCGTGGCTGATAGAGGCTATACCACCGATACTTTTATTGCCTTGGCTTGTACAAGCAAAGGAGAGCCTATCACGGAGAACAAAAAGTATGTATTTGTCATCGAATGGTATTTCCTTTCTAATTTGACTCCAAACAAATAAACAATGAAGATGAAGAAATCTATATATATAATAGGTATAGCTGCCATGGGGCTGATGGCCTCATGCAGCAGCGATAGCGATTATCAGGCTGTGGCTGAGAGCACCATCAACGTGCTTTCTGCCCAGACTATGCTCGGACCTAACGACAGCGAGGGTGCTGTCACTGTAGACTGTACCCCTATGAAGGCTTATACCGATGAGCCTTCATGGCTCAGTACCAGCATTGAGGGTAGCACCGTGAAACTGGCTGCTATTGCCAACGACTCCCGCCAGTCACGTAACGCCAAGTTGGTTATCAAGAAGACAGAGTCCGATTCAGTGGTTATCAATGTAGCTCAGTATGGCTTGGTGCTTGAAATGAACAATGCTGATATGATTTATAGCAACAATCAGCCTGTTGAGTTCACGAAGACATACCGTTCTAACACCGATATGAAGGTTATCTATGCTCCTGAGTGGGCGAAAGCTTCGGTTGATACCAATAGCAAGGAATTGAAGGTATCGCTCAGCGAGAATACAACCGGTCATCTCCGTGCTGATTATATCAAGTATCAGGTAGCAGCCGTTACCGATTCATTCATCGTGAAGCAGTTTGATTTCGACAAGGATATTGCCGGAGAATACGTGTTTGCTTATTACGATTTTAATGAGGATACGAAGCTGGAACTCCAGACTGTTCGTGCCACATTGAGCCGTACCGAACTTGCTATTCCTGAAATGGGACTGGTATTCCCTGTTTCTATCAACGAAGAAACAGGTAGTGTGGAGACCCGCAGCAGCCAGTATCTGGGTAAGTTTGGTAAGTACTATATCTATGATACCTTCCTCGATACGGATGCTCTTGGCTATGTGGGCTCAGAGTCTGGTCTTCTTTCTGCTACCTTGAAGTATAGCGAGGAGTATGGAACTTACGGATTCTTTGGCGGAACTGCTTATACCATCAATAACAAGACGGGCGAATTCCTTGCCATGCTCTTGCAGACATTCAAGGCGAAGAGTGCTTCAGAGGCTAATTATTACAACGACTTCTGCTGGATGGTAGCGCCATATATCATGTCAGTTCCAAAGAAAGATCCTGCTTCTGTCAAGCAGCAGGCACCGGCATTGGCTCGCCAGTTGGCACCATCTGCCAGCAGTCTTGTTACCAAGCTTTCTGCATGGCAGTCATATCGTAAATCATCTATCATCAAATAAACTTAATAAGTTTTTATTATGAGAATTTTATCTACACTTTGCCTCACTTTGCTCCTGGGAGCAAGCGGCACAGCAGCGATGGCCTCTAGCAAGGCATCGTTTGCCAAAAAGTTTAAGAATGTTGACATTCATCGCCTGGTATCTGTTCCAGGTTTGGTGGATTGCAGCAACAGTGCTTATCAGATGCGCCAGGCTGGTTTTGCTACAGTCAGCAATACTCCTATGCGTAGTAGTGATACTCCTGCCAATGCGGCTTCGGGTCAGACTTACGGATGGGTAACTGCTCCAGACGCGAGCAACTGGTATTTTACCCAGGACATTACTTCCAGAGACTCTGTTTTCAGCGAGTTTTATACAGCTCACTTCCATGAGTCTTCAAAGATTACCCTGTTTGATAATAACCACAAGCAGGTAGGTTCTTTCAGCGTCAAGGTTCCTGAAGGATGGAAGCATGTGGCAGACATCACTCCATACGGTCCTATCACCAAGAAACTCTTCGATAGAGACGAGAAGTCTAACGAAATCCTGGTGGAGTTCCACGATGCCTTCAATGGCTCAAACAAGTACCTCACCCGTGCCTATGATATCAATACAGGTGAAATCAAGTTCGAGATGGAGGGTACCGGTCTTGTATTCGATGCTTCAAAGGGATGGAATAGCTACCAGCGTCTCATCATGACTCACGAGTCTGATGAGAAGTATAGTATCGATGTCATCGCACCTCCTGCCAATGGACAGACAGACTGGACTGTAGAGCATACTTTCAACTTTGATATTGACAACAAGATTACCTATCTTCAGGGTTCTTGCTTCAACTGTATGAATGTGGATGGTACTCCTTACTATGTTCTGGCAGAGTATGATAAGCCATTTACAAAAACCGATGCAGGTGATGGTTCCACGGATATTAAGCAGGAGCCGGACAACTTCCTGGTATTGAGAACTTTTGATAAGAATTTCGATAAGGTTGATAGCCTCCGTGTTTCCATCAATGCACCAGAGGGAACTCCTTACCGTTCAGCTGCTTTCGGTCTCTTCGGCAACAACGATTTGTCTAAGGGCTACTTCAGCAACAACGGCAAATTGAACTATGTGGTAGGACTTTACGATTATGCTCCTGCTTTGGATGGAGACTTGATTTCTTATGCCGTTTACGACTCAGAGAATGGTAAGTTGAAGGATATCTGCGACAAGGTAACAAGCAACAAGAGGGGCTTGCTGAATACCATCCATGGTAAGTCAGACCAGATGTGGTTCTTGCAGACCATAGGTACAAGCGAAGGCTCAGGTCAGCAGATTCAGCTGGTTGATGTTCCTTCTTGCGAGAAGGTAAGTGTGTTGCCACAGAGCATTGATGGCAATGCCATCTCTTCTAATTTCGACCGTTACCCAACTACTGCCAATGCACAGGGCTACCAGTATGTCATTGCTTTGTCACAGGCACAGTCTAATGAGGCAGGCGAGGTTCTTGCTCCTATCGCTTGGGTGAACCCTGATTGCACCATCGATCATGTTGACAGACTTAACTTGGGTCTGAAGGCAGAAAACTTCACTCCGTTGATCAACAGCACCTCACTCAACCCATATCTCTTCAATACCGATGATGATATGGAGTATGTATATATTGCCAAGAAGCGCCGCACGGATGGCAGTAACAAGATTGACAATGTATTGGAAGTTTCCACACTCGATGGTACCGTTATCAAGTCATGGCGTGGTGATGATAACTATGTCTTCTCACAGGCAAGTTTCCCTGTTATGGACGAATTGGGCAAGCGCCAGATGTTTGTCGTGTTCGAGGATAGAGCGAACAACAAGTATGACATGAACTTCTACGACCTTCCTTTCACCAAGTTTGAACAGGGTGGTACAGGTACCGTAGAGGATCCATACCTGATTTCTACTACTGGTGACTTCCAGCAGCTGGCTCTGGAGCCAACCAAGAACTACAAGATGGTAGCTGATATTGATATGTCTAAGGCTGCACAGTGGTGGGCTCCTGTCAAGAACTTCACTGGTTCTCTGGATGGTGATGGTCATACTATCTACAACCTCGGTGTGAAGACTACAGAGGATCATGCAGGTTTGTTTGGTACCCTCGACCTCAATGGTATTGCCAAGAACCTGATTTTCGTGAATCCTACTGTAGAGGTGACCAATACCAACCAGTATGCAGGTGTGTTGGCAGGTGAGACCAATTACACTTATGATGGTGAGGGCAAGGCTACCAATGTAGATAGCATTTTTGTTTATGGTGCCAAAATTTCAGGTGATGATCAGGACTTTGTAGCTGCGGGCGGTCTCGTTGGTAGCGCTAATCTTGGGACCAATATTAATAACTGTTCTTTCCAAGGTGAGATTACTTTGCCTAACTCTGAGAATGTAGGTGGTATCGTTGGTCAGACACGTTCTGCCTCTAGTGTGAACGCATGTTATGCAAATGTCAATGCCATAGCCAAGACTGTTTTGGGTGGTATTGTCGGTATTGCAGGTACTCCTCATGATTACTGTAAGTTCACCAACTGCGAGGTTCGCGGTCAGTTGACAGCTGAGAATGCAGTAGGTGGTTTAGTTGGTTATAATTACTTCAACGAAATCTCTAATGTTGTCAGCCATGCTGATATCGTAGCTACCAAGAAGTCTGCCTGGGACGGTTATGCTGCCGGTGGTATCATTGGTGTAATGGAGAGGAACAGGATGTATGGTGCCTCCGGTTTTGCAAAGAACTGTGTATTCGATGGTTCTGTCAAAGCATTACAGGATGGCGAAGAGGTGAACGCTCCTGCTACTGTTCATCAGATTGCCGGTAAGACTGTTGCTGATGAGGAATATGCTGAGGGCGAGACTCCTGAGGTTGAGAAGCGTTTGTCAAACAACTATTCTACCAACGATGCAGGTAGCACAGACGCTACCAGCGTTGAGGGTGCCTACAAGGCTGCCAAGGAGATGGGCAAGGACTTCTTCACAGGTTTGCAGTATGCTTACGGAAATAAGCTCGCTGAGCCTTGGAAAGAAGACGGAAGCAAGATTCCTACTCTTTACTTCAACAATATTGCAAAGGCATTTGCTGTCAGCTCTGATGACGTAACTGTAGGTACTACCGATGAGGGTACTGCTGTTGTCAAGGTTTCTGTATACGGCATGGAGAACGCTGACTTGGAGTCAGACTTGGATGTTTCTACTAAGAGTAATAATGCCATTGTTACTTTTGGTGAGGCTCATGGCAACACCATCGACCTGGTTATCAAGGGTAAGAAGCAGGGTATCGATGTAGTTACCGTTAAGTTCGGTGAGTTCTCTGCTACTATCAATGTAACTATTTTCAAGAACTTTGTAAGTGGTATCGAGAACGTAGAGGATGCAGAGGCTTTGGTTATCAAGGCTGCTGATGGTCAGATTTCTGCCGAGGGTGCTAATGCTATCTGGGTTTACAGTGTAAATGGCAAACTCGTAGGCAAGACTTCAGGTGCTGCATTCAGTACTTCTGGTTTGACTTCTGGTCTCTATATCGTAAAGGCAACTGATAAGGCTGGTCATAAGGCTACAGCTAAGTTCGTTATCAAGTAAGTATGAAAAGAATCATTATATTCAGCTTATTGGTGGTCTGCTTCGTGCAGACCACCTTTGCTATTCCTGCTTATCCTAAGCCTTTGAAGGTGAAGCAGGCTGATGGCTCCTGGCTCACCATCCAGATGCGCGGTGATGAGCACGGCCATTATGCGCTGACTTCCGATGGCATTCCGCTCGTGTTTAATGCCCGACAGCGGAATTACGAGTATGCCGACTGGAAGGATGGCAAGGTGCAGGCTAGCGGCATCAAGGCTGCTGAGGCTTCTGAGCGCACAGCAAAGGTCAAGGCTTTTGTTAAGAGCCAGGACAAGTCTGCCATCCTTGAATCTTTCAAGCGTGCCCGTCTGCAGCAGTTGCAGCAAGTCCTCTCGGCTCGCAGAAATGTATCTCTGAAAGCCAGCAGCAATCCTCAGAAAGAGAAATTGAACAATTTCCCTACCATTGGTGAGGTTCATTCATTGGTCATCTTGGTGCAGTTTGCTGATACCAAATTCTCTACCGTAGGTAGCGATGCCCATCAGTTCTTCAACAACATGCTCAATGAACCTGGATTTACTTACAGCAATGGTGCCAATGGAAGTGCGAGAGATTTCTACCTGAACAGTTCCAATGGCAGATTCCAACCTCAGTTTGATGTCATCGGTCCTGTAACATTACCTGAGAAATATTCTTATTATGGAGCCAACAAAGGCTCTTCCGTAGATAATCCTGTCCGTCTGGAGGAATTCGTGAGAGAGGCTTGTACACTTGCTGCCTCATCGGTTGATTTCTCCCAATATGACCATAACCAGGATGGCTACATTGACAACATCTATTTTTTCTATGCCGGAAAGGGTGAGGCTGATTCGGGTGATGGCAATGCTATCTGGCCACATTCTGCCTATTATTCAGACATGGCTAAAGATGCAGGACTCAGCGAAACTTCGCTGAAACTGAATGGAGTAGAGGTAGGCAACTATACCTGCAGCAACGAAATCAATGGTACCCTCATCACACCTCAGCCTGCCGGCATCGGTACCTTTGTGCATGAATTCGGTCATGTGCTGGGTCTTGCCGACCATTATGATGTTAATTATGGCATAACAACCTTCGCCCCTGGTTCTTTCGATACCATGGCACAGGCTTCTTACAACAACAATGGCAATACGCCTGCGGCATTCTCTGCCTATGAGCGTGCCTGTCTGGGATGGCTCGACCTGACCGTGTTGAAGAATGGGGTAGATACCCTCAATGTCCTGCCCGACCTGAACGACAGCAACAAGGCATACATGGTGCCTGTGGGAGGAACCAATGATCAGGAATACTTCATCATGGAGAACCGCCAGCAGAAGGGCTGGGATGCGTTCATTCCGGGCCATGGCATGTTGCTCTGGCATATCGATTATGATGCCAAGGCTTGGGAGAAAAATGAGTTGAACATCACTGGCACTCATCAGCGTTTGGATATCGTTGAGGCTGATAACAAGCTTACCGACAATACCCGTGCGGGAGATCCGTTCCCTGGAACATCGAATGTGACTCAGTGTAATCTGACTTCCTGGGCTGGTGGCAAGGTGATGTCACTGGATGATATCGAGGAGAAGGATGGCGTCATCAATCTCATGCTCGGCGGACTTAATCTGAAACTGAATACTCCTAACGTGAAGGTTACTGAGGTCCAGGATAGCAGTATTGTGGTAGGATGGACAGATGTGCCGGTTGCCAAGCAATATGTTCTGAACATCAGCTCAGTGGTGAATGGAAAGAAAGAATCTCTGCCGCTCTATAATAATAAGGTATATACAGCAGCACAGCCTTCTCTTCATGTTGAGCGCTTGAGTCCTGAAACAACCTATGAGATTACCTTGCAGGCTAACCGTGGCTCTTATTCTTCTGATGTCTACATCCAGCAGTTTACTACTGCCGCTATTCCTTTCAGCAAGTATTATGTGACTGATGTAAAGGCTACCGCAGTCGGTAAAACAGGCTTCACGGCTTCATGGAAAGGTATGGAAGCAGCCGATGATTACGTGGTCACCCTGCATAAGTTGGTTTATGCTTCAGAGGCAACTCAGAAGGGCTATGATTTCAGCAAGGAACTCGAAGGTATGCCTTCGCTTTGGGAAACCAATGGTAACCTGAGCATGAACTATTATGGTGAGGAAACACCTTGCCTCCGTCTGAACAAGATAGATACCTATCTGAAGATGGCATCTGCCGGCAACCGTATATCTTCTGTCAAGTTCTTCGCCAAGTCATCTTCTTCAACCAAGGCAACCTTGGCAGTAGAGGCTTATCAGAATGGAGAATGGAAGCAGATTGCTACTTTGCAGGGCGGTGCTGATATGGCTTCGGGAGATACCTATAGCTATGATTTGCCGGAGTTGGCTGATTCAGTGAGACTGAATGTTATCCAGCGTACTTCCGGTGCTTTCTATATCGATGATGTGCTTTTGGGATGCAATGCATTGATCAAAGAACCGGTGGCAACCTACCAGAAGGTTTCTACCCATGGCAAGACAGAGTTCGCATTCTCTGGTCTGGAATCAGATGCCACCTATGCGCTGGTAGTTAACGGCAGTAAGAAGGGTGAACTTTCTTACAATTCCAAGGAACTCATCGTGACACCGGCAAGTTCTACGGGTATCAGTTCCGTCACAGCCACCCCGTCACGTAATGGACAGAAGAGATTCTACGATCTCAATGGCCGCAGGGTTTCTGCCAAGGAGATGCGTCATGGCATTTATATCGTGAAGCAGGGAAACAGCGTATATAAAATCGTGAGATAATAAATATTAGTATTAACTTTTAATGTAAGTGATTATGAAGAAACAATTACTTTTTGCGGCTATGCTCATGTTGACCGCAGCGCCAGCGGTTTCAGTATCAGCAGCTCAGCCTTTTGCGGCTGCAGCAGAAGAGGGTCAGACTCTTGCAACTCAGGAGCAGTATGATGCACTTGTGAAGTCTATCGCAGAAGTGCAGCAGAACATCGATGCTATGCTGAAGGAGATCAACGACAAGTATCCTGATGCAGAGGATACCAAATACTCGTTGAATTTCAACAAGGAAAGTCTTGATAAGATTGCTGAGGAGGCTAAGGCGAAGTACGTTGCACAGACTCTTACTGCAGCTGAGGTTGATAACTATCAGGCTTCTGTAAAAGATATAGCAGAAGGTATCAAGGATGCAGTGAAGAGTGCAGAGCAGGAAACATATTCTTTGCAGGTGAATACCTCCTATCAGAATGCTGCTATGCATAAGTCTGAGTGTCTGGGACAGGTTCCTGAGAACGTGCAGAATTATTATGCACCAGCTTTCGAAGAACTGGATGCTGACATGATGCAGGTTTATATGCCTATCATGATGGGTGGTCCTATCGAGTCTGCGGAGCAGGCTAAGAAGATGTGTGACCAGTTTGATGCCATCAGCAAAAAGGCTGATGCCCTCTTGGCTGCATCAAAGAAAGCCAGCACTTTGGTGGAAGACATCACAGCAACACTCGCTTCATTGAATGAAGAAACAGAAAAGGTAAAGAAGGATTTCCCAGAGTTTGACCTTTCTGCGGTAAAAGAAACAGCAGAGTATTGGAAGAACCTAGCTGCTGAATTTGCTAAGGCACCAGCCGATCCTGCGGCTCCTTATACAGAGGACAAGATTGATGGCTTTGCACAGGAGTTTGGTTATTTCAAGGAGAATGTTTCTGGCTTGTATGCTCAGGCACAGAAGGATGAGTGGATGGCTCAGTTTAACGCAAAGTATTATCCAGCTGCTCAGAAGATGGATGAATACCTCTCTACCCTTGACTCAGAGTGTCCAACAGTAAAGGATAAGTACTTTACCAAGTTGGATGACCTTAATGTAGAGATGAGCCAGATGTACATGAAGCTTTTTCAGGAAGACTTGACTCAGGAGCAGTTCAACGCGATGTTGGCTAGAATTGACGCTATCCTGGCTGAGGCTCAGAAGATTGTAGATGAGGCTAAAGAGGCTGAGAAGGTTGCAACCGGCATCAGCGGCATCACTGTCAGCGAGGCTGTCAAGGCTGGCAAGGTTTACTCTATCGACGGCAAGCGCGTAAGCAAGTCTGCCAAGGGTCTTGTTATCATCAATGGCAAGAAGGTGATTTTAAAGTAAGTTATATATCTTCTCTCGAGCCCACGAAGTAGGGCTTTAAATAGACTTCATTTCGGCTCCCTCGGTCTTTGTGCTGAGGGAGCTTTTTTTGCTTATCCTGAGCAGAAAAGCGCAAACTAAGTTAAATATTTATAAAAGTTTGGGGTTAAAACTCGTAACCTACACATAATCAAATAAAAATGTGTAATTTTGCAGTCCGATTATTTCGGGGATACACTTAGAGTCCCCAAGATATGGTGTGTTAATAGCATGCCCTGTGGCCGGGGTATGTGGTTAGTGAATCACCTGTCTGAATAGTGAGTAAAAAAGATTAAAACGTTTTTTAGTAGTAAATTTAAATTTTAAAATGGACACATTAAGTTACAAGACTATTTCCGTAAACAAGGAAACAGCTAAGAAAGAGTGGGTCGTAATCGACGCTACCGACCAGGTTGTAGGTCGCCTCTGCTCTAAGGTTGCTAAATTGCTCCGCGGAAAGTACAAGCCAACTTTCACTCCACACGTAGATTGTGGTGACAACGTAATCATTA
>ERZ1027255.171-NODE-171-length-24071-cov-5.999833_pt1 | contig 24071 bp, 19 predicted proteins | sample MGYA00519261_ERZ1027255 | MGnify/ENA primary metagenome ERZ1027255 (study PRJEB26926, sample SAMN06164399) | human gut metagenome | biome: ENVO:00009003; feature: ENVO:2100002; material: ENVO:00002003 | host: Homo sapiens | place: USA | collected 2012 ...
CTTCATGAGCGTGATCGAAACAGCCAAGCGAAACGGACTGAATGTGTTTGGTTATCTCTCCTATCTGATGCTGGTTCTCCCTTCATGGGGCAAAACACCTTCAGAAGAACAGCTTGACAGCATCATGCCGTGGAGTGCTACTCTGCCTGAAACCTGCCACAGAACATATCATCAGATCGTTGAAAACATGGCTGAGGTTAAGTGACAGCTTCTCATCCACAGTATTTCATAGTAACTGACAGTATTTCACCGCACAGTAACTCACTGCAATTCATTGTGATGAACCGAATACGGGATTTGAGCCGAGGTTGATCTCGGCTCATTTTTTTGCCCGCTGGTCTGGTTGGCAGTTACTGTCAAAGGGTTGTTTTCTAATGTAAGGTATAATTAGGTATATACTGTAAGGCGTGACTGCTTTACAAATAAGGATTGGTGTAGAAGTATAATTGTATGAAGAAGCTGATAATGTCTGCCCTAATATTTGTTTGCCTTTTGGGTTTTACTGCGTGTGGGCGAAATGGAGAAGGTACTTACTATCCAAACAGCAGTGAAATGACAGAAAATCTTCAAGACAAGAATTATGAAGTCAATCTCCAAGGACTATTATTAGTCTGATTCACTGTGCGGATTTTTTGTAGTTTGCAGTATATAGAAAATTAAAGTGTGAAACATAGACAACGACACACTTGCAAAATTTTAAAAAGTATGTTATCATAATATGGTATGTATTGAAATAAACGGAAAGGCAGATAACAGATGGCAAAGAAAAAGGATTACGGAAATGAAAGCATTACCATGCTTAAAGGCGCCGACAAGGTAAGAAAGCGACCTGCTGTTATATTTGGTTCGGACGGACTTGACGGCTGTGAGCATTCAATTTTCGAGGTTATTTCAAATTCGATAGACGAGGCGAGGGAAGGCTTCGGCGATAAGATAATCATCACGCACTACAGAAACAATGATATAGAGGTCGAGGATTTCGGACGAGGCTGTCCTGTAGACTTCAACAACAACGAGCAGAGGTATAACTGGGAGCTTGTTTACTGCGAGCTCTATGCAGGCGGAAAATACGATGATACTGCCGAATCATACGAGTATTCGCTCGGACTCAACGGCCTTGGACTCTGTGCGACCCAGTTCTCATCAGAGTACATGGACGTTGAAATTATTCGTGACGGATTTAAGTACGGACTTCATTTTGAAAAGGGCGAAAACATTGGCGGTCTTAAAAAAGAACCATGCAAAAAGAAACAGACCGGTACAAAGACTCGTTGGAGACCAGACCTTGACGTTTTTACAGACATAGAGGTCTCGGATGAGTATTTCTGTGATATTCTGAAAAGGCAGGCAGTGGTAAATCCTAATCTTCTCTTTGTTTTTCGTTCTGAAAACGAGGCGGGAGGATTCAATGAGCAGGAATTTATCTACGAAAACGGCATAACGGACTACGTTACCGAGATAGTGGGAGATAACGCACTTACGACCATTCAGCACTGGAGTTCCGAAAAGAGGGGACGCGACCGTGAGGACAAGCCTGAGTACAAGGTAAAGCTTGACGTTGCGCTGACTTTCTCGAACAAGGTAAAGCAGATAGAATACTATCACAATTCAAGCTTTCTCGAACACGGTGGCTCGCCCGAAAGAGCTGTCAAGCAGGCTTTTGTGTCGCAGCTCGATTCATATATAAAGTCGGTGAACGGTTATCAGAAGAACGAGGCAAAAATTACCTTCAACGATGTTGAGGAGTGCCTTGTGCTTGTTTCATCGTCATTTTCTACACAGACTTCCTATGAGAATCAGACCAAAAAGGCGATAACCAATAAGTTTATTTACGAGGCGATGACGGAATTTTTAAAACATCAGCTTGAAATTTACTTCATTGAAAATCCCGACGAGGCTAAGAGAATTTCCGAACAGGTTCTTCTTAATAAGCGAAGCCGCGAAAATGCTGAAAAGACTCGTCTGAACATGAAGAAAAAGCTCTCGGGTACTATTGATCTCTCGAATATGGTGGAGAAGTTTGTAGACTGCCGAAGCAAGGACGTTTCACAGCGCGAGATATATATCGTGGAGGGCGACTCAGCTCTCGGCTCAGTAAAGCTTGCGCGCAATGCGGAATTTCAGGCGATTATACCTGTAAGAGGTAAGATACTCAACTGCCTGAAAGCGGAGTACAGCAAAATTTTCAAAAATGATATTATCACAGACCTCATGAAGGTTCTCGGCTGCGGAGTCGAAGTTACTACCAAAGCGAACAAAGAACTCTCAACATTCAATATCGAGAATTTCCGCTGGAGCAAGATCGTTATCTGTACCGATGCGGACGTAGACGGTTTCCAGATACGCACACTTATCCTCACTATGCTCTATCGTCTCACACCTACGCTCATAGAGCAGGGATATGTTTATATTGCGGAGTCTCCGCTGTTTGAGATAAACACAAAGGAAAAGACATATTTTGCATACACCGAGCAGGAAAAACAGCGTATACTCGGCATGATAGGCGATAAAAAGCACACTATCCAGCGCTCGAAAGGTCTCGGCGAGAATGAGCCTGACATGATGAGCCTTACAACAATGAATCCTGAAACGCGCCGTCTTATAAAGGTAACGGTTGAAGATATCGCGCAGTCTGCTGAAATTTTTGAAATGCTTCTCGGCGATGATCTTCAGGGCAGAAAGGATTATATATCGGAATACGGCGCGGATTATCTTGAGCTTGCCGATATTTCATAAGGGGGCGGCAATGCTTAATATAAAATGCAAATGCGGCGAGAATATGTGGAGCAGTCAGATGCCGAATGAGCTTGAATATTGGGTATATTCGGACAGACAAATGGATCTGATGCTTCAGGACGATACATTGTCTTCGATAGATATGTGTATCATGTCGGAATGCAAAGCATGGAAATGCCCGAAATGCAGCCGCCTGTATATACTCGACAGTAAGACGAATGATGTTCTCGGCGTATACAAGCCGGAGTTGAATACGGAAGAATAACAGATTCCTGAAATAAAGGAGAATCAGATAAATGGCAAGAAAAAGAGAAACTCCAAAGAAAAATCCCGTTTACAAGCACGAGGCCTACATTGAGGGTTCGGGAAGCATTGTAAACGAGCAGATAGCAGATGTGCTGAAAAACAACTATATGCCTTATGCGATGAGTGTTATCATATCACGAGCGCTGCCGGAGATAGACGGTTTCAAGCCCTCTCACCGAAAACTGCTCTATATGATGTACAAGAGGGGACTTCTCAGTCCCGATAAGGAGCGTTCAAAGTCGGCAAATGTAGTCGGCGAAACAATGAAACTTAATCCGCACGGAGATCAGGCTATATATGATACTCTTGTGCGTCTCACGCGCGGCAATGAAGCACTTCTGCACCCATATATCGACAGCAAGGGAAATTTCGGAAAGCAGTATTCAAGCAAGATGCACTATGCGGCTCCGCGATACACCGAGGTCAAGCTTGAAAAGATATGCAATGAGCTGTTTCGTGATATAGACAAGGAAACGATCGACCTTGTGCCCAACTACGACAACACAATGCTCGAACCCTCTTTGTTGCCGGTAACATTTCCGACCGTTCTCGTAAACTCAAACACGGGTATTGCAGTATCAATGGCGAGCAATGTCTGTCCGTTCAATCTTGAAGAAGTCTGCGAAACCACTATCGCGCTGATGAAAAATCCTGGGCATGATATTACAAGCACTCTCAAAGGCCCCGATTTTCCGGGCGGAGGGCTAATGCTGTATGATGAGGATGAACTGAAAAAGATCTACGAGACCGGCAGGGGAAGTATAAAGATACGCTCTAAGTATAACTATGACAAGTCTGCAAATTGTCTTGAAATAACGCAGATCCCATACACGACCACTATAGAGGCGATAATCGACAAGATAGTCGATCTCGTAAAGCAGGGCAAGATACGCGAAGTCTCGTATATCCGTGACGAAACAGATATTGACGGATTGAAAATTGCTATCGACTTAAAGCGCGGAGTTGATCCCGATAAGCTGATGCAGAAACTCTACAGACTGACGCCGTTGCAGGACAGCTATCCGTGTAATTTCAATATTCTCATTGCAGGAACTCCGAAAGTAATGGGAGTTCGCGAGATCCTCACCGAATGGACAGCATTCCGTGAGGAGTGCGTACAGCGCAGAACATACCATGACTTGCAAAAGAAGAAGGAGAAGCTCCACCTTTTGGAGGCTCTTTCAAAGATACTTCTTGACATTGACAAGGCGATAAAGATAATCCGCGAAACCGAAAATGAGGAGGATGTTGTTCCAAATCTCATGATAGGTTTTGGAATAGACGAAATACAGGCAGAATACGTTGCCGAGATAAAGCTTAGAAACATAAACAAGCAGTACATTCTCCGACGCATTGAGGAGGTTGACAAGCTCAAGGCGGATATCGCGGAAATGGAGGATATCCTCAATGATAAGAAGAAGATACGCAAGATAATCATTGCCGAACTGCGCGATGTGATCAAGAATTACGCTCAGCCGAGAAAAACGATGTTTTACTTCAAGTCTGATATTGAGGAGGACGAGTCGATCGATGATACTCCTGACTATCCTGTCAATCTCTTTGTTTCAGCGAGCGGTTACTTCAAGAAAATAACTCCGCAGTCGCTGAGAATGAGCAGTGAGCACAAACTCAAGGAGGGCGACTTCATCAGCCAGAACTTTGAGTCTACCAACAAGACAGACCTCATTTTCTTTACCGACCGTGCGCAGGTATACAAGTCAAAGGCGAGCGCTTTTGACGACACCAAGGCAAGCGTAATGGGCGATTATATTCCCGCAAAGCTTGCTTTTGACGAGAATGAAAATCTGAAAACTCTTGTTCCCACGACCGATTACAGCGGATATGTCATTTTCTTTTTTGAAAACGGAAAGGCTGCAAAAGTTCCGCTGAAATCCTACGAGACCAAAACCAACCGCAAAAAGCTTGCGAATGCATATTCGTCCAAATCTCCGCTTGTTGCAGCGATTTTCACAGCAGAGGACAAGGACGTTCTGTTGAGAACAACAAGCGGTCACGCGCTTGTATTCAATACGGGAATGATACTCCCGAAAGCTACGCGCGACTCTCAGGGCGTGCAGGTAGTAACTCTGAGAAAGAACGCACTTCTTGCCTCTGCCGAGATAGTGGAGGGCGAGCAGCTTACCGAGCTTTCAAAATATCGCGCCAAGAGTGTTCCGTCGGCAGGAAAGCCTGCGAAGGAACTTGGCGAAACCAATCAACTGAAATTCTGACAGAAAAGATCCGCTAAGTATATGAACTTAGCGGATCTTTTATAAGAGCCTGTACTGAACAGGTTCAAAAGGAAGGAATATTACTTTACTTTTTTAAGGTGTATCTCAACAGGAGTATAGTCGCCCCAAGGCATAGGCAGGAGAATTCCGCCGTTCATGAGAGCCGCTCCGCTGTAAGTTTCTTTAGTGTCGCTTATGGAGTAGAGCGAGTTTTCATCAAGTCCGCTCAGTCTTAGAGCGCTGCGTTTCATGTTTGCAGGCGCATGGTAGATCATTCCGTGCACAAGAGCTTCGCTTCGGTCATCTGAAACATAACTCCAGAATGCACGATTGCCATTCATGGGATTTGTAAGCCGATAGTATGAACCGTTATGGATAAGTGTGCCAAAATTCTTGAAACGGCGTATCTGATCGGCTACAGCAGTCTTTTCCTCATCTGTAAGAAGTCCGAGATCAAGTTCGTATCCGAAACTTCCTGCCATTGCAGTTACAGCTCTTGTTTCGAGCGGAGTTATCCTGCCTGTCTGGTGATTGGGAACGACCGAAACGTGCGAACCTACTGCTGATATCGGGTAAATGAAAGATGTTCCGTACTGTATCTTGGTGCGCTCGAAAGCGTCTGTGTCATCACTGCACCATATCTGAGGGCAGTAGTAGAGCATACCCGCATCGAATCTTCCGCCGCCGCCGCTGCAGCCCTCAAAGAGAACATTGGGGTATTTCTGAATGAGACGTTCAAGGAGAGAGTATAGCCCGAGGACATAGCGGTGTGAAAGTTCGCCCTGCCTTTCTGCGGGGAGCGCATGGGAGTAAAGGTCACTTATGCTGCGGTTCATGTCCCACTTTATATAAGAAATATTTGCATTGTCAAGAATATTGCTTATCGCACTGAAAAGATAGTCCTGAACCTCACGGCGCGACATATCAAGGACAAGCTGAAAACGTCCGCGCATCGGTTTTCTGTCGGGAATTGCAATTGCCCAATCAGGGTGAGCACGGTATAGGTGGCTGTCCTCCGAAACCATTTCAGGCTCGAACCAGATACCCAGTTTCATACCGAGGTCATTTATCTTGTCCGCAAGCATAGAGAGACCGCCTTTGAGCTTATTCTCATTCACGAACCAGTCACCGAGTCCCGAAGTGTCAGAGTTGCGTTTTCCGAACCAGCCATCGTCAAGCACGAGCATATCAACTCCGAGTTTTGCCGCGCTTTTAGCAATTTTCAGTATTTTTTTCTCGTTGAAGTCAAAGTAGGTGGCTTCCCAGTTGTTGATGAGCACAGGGCGTTCAGCAAGCTGATATTTTCCGCGGCATACGTTTTCGCGGATAATTTTGTGGAAATTGTGGCTCATTTTTGCAAAACCGTTTGCGCTGAATGTCATGACAGCTTCAGGAGTTTCAAATGTCTCATTGTTTTCGAGAGTCCATTCAAATGTTTCAGGATCGAGGCCCATTACAAGACGCACCTGATCCATCTGTTCAAATTCAGTCTGAATCTTGAATCCGCCGCTGTACATGAAGAATGCGCCTATGCATTCGCCGTTTTGTTCGGTACAGTCAGGTGAACAGAGAATAACTGACGGGTTCTGCTGATGACTTGAAGTTCCGCGGCTGCTTGAAATTTCCTGTACTCCGTGAAATAGGGGAACTCTTTCCATAAGGCGTTCCATGGCGTGTCTGCCGTGAAAATGTACCCACTCCCATTCACCGTGTGGAATATCAAGACAGAGACTTGCCGCCTTTTCGATTTTTATGGGAGAATCTCCGCAGTTCTTTACAACTGCGCTTCTTGTAATAATATCGTACTTGGAAATAACTCCGTAGCGGAGTGTTACTTCTGTTTCTGTCGAGGTGTCACGGAGAAATATCTCAAGAGTTTCTGCGTCGCTGTCATCGGCATAAACTGCAGGGAGACCGCTTATGCTGTATTTTCCCTTGCTCAGCTTATGACCCTTGTAGCGCAGGTCGAGTGCATTGCTGCCGTCGGAGTGAACGACCGATACAGCCGAAACGCGGAAGTCTCCCACGCCTTCGCACGGATATTCAAGAGGCTGAGTATTGAGCGAGTAAGTGCGCTTGTCGCCTGCATCATAGGGATTACCCGAGAATCCCACATCGGGATAATCGAGCAGGTAGGACATATCGGTATCGACCTTTTTGCCATACCAAAGATGACGGAGAACTCCCAGCTCGTCTGCGTGGAGCTGATACTCGGAATTCTCGGTAACAAGTCTGAAAACTCTGCTTTCTTCATTGATGTATATAGCCATAAAATCACCTTTTCCAATTATTGTGCTTACAGCAGTACGGGCGAAATGCCCATACTGCTGCATAAGAGAGGTATGTGTGTGAAAAATTCTTAATTATCCCTTGACCGCACCGTTTGCAACGCCGCCGATAATGTGCTTCTGACAGAGAATGTAGAAGATCAAGATCGGGATAAGAGCAAGCAGGTAAGATGCGAAAGCAAGGTTGTAGTTCGTTCCGAACTGAGTCTGGAAATTGAGCTGAGCGAGTGGGAGAGTAGTCTTTTCCGAACCGGACATGATAACAAGGGGAGTCATAACGTCATTCCATGTTCCCAGAGCAGTGAGGATAGCAACTGTAGCGTGCATAGGCTTCATCATAGGGAAGATTATCGTCCAGTAGGTTCTCCATGCGGAAGCTCCGTCAATGTCCGCAGCTTCTTCCATAGCAAGTGGAACATTCTTGAGATAGCCGCTGTAGAGCATAACGTTCATGGGCATATAGAATACAACATAAAGAACAATTACGCCGAACATATTGTCAATACCGATAGTAGCAGTTTCCTTAACAAGCGGCATCATGAGTATTGCAAACGGTACGAACATACCGCTGACAATGTAGTAGTAAATTACCTTGAACTTTTTGAATCTGTTCATTGCTCTGCCGAGAGCATAGCCTGCCATAGAGTGGATAACAAGCGAGATAAGGATAGACGCGCCTGTGATTATAATGCTGTTTGTGAGTGAACTCCAGAAGTTTGTGACCTTCATTGCCTCACGGAAATTGCTGAAACTGAACGACTTCGGGAGACTGAGCGCTCCGGCAACGTCGTTGGTCATTTCGGAAGGGGATTTCAGCGCGATAACGATAGTCATGTAAAGCGGAAACAGTATCATCACGCAGCCGAGAAGCAACAGAACCGTAACGAGAATGTTTGACTTTTCTTTTTTTCCTTTGCCGATCTTGTCCGCCGGCATAACTGCTGAATTGGTACTCATAACTGCTGCTCCTTTCTGTTAGTTATAATAAGCTGGATCACCGAGATAGTAACGATAACAACGAAGAATATGACTGCATTAGCACTCTGGAAGCCGAATTGTCCGCCGTCCATACCGTTTCTGTAGATGAGGTAGGAGATTGATTCTGTGCTCTGCGCAGGGCCGCCCTTGGTGAGAGCCATGATCTGATCGAATACCATGAGCATATTCTTTGTGCTGAGAATGAGATTGGTCGAAACAAAGGGGAGCAGGAGGGGGAGAGTAAGCTTGCGGAATGTGTACCACTTGCCAGCACCGTCGATCGAGCTTGCTTCGTAGATATCAGAGGGAATGGTTTGTAATCCCGAGATGTAGATGATAGTATTCATAGCGACACTCTGCCATACACCTACGATAAGGACTCCGACCCACGCCCATTTTTCGCTTGCGAGGATACTGCTGCTGAGGAAGTCAATCCCGAGTGCCTTTGCCGCAGTAGGGATAATGTAGGTAAAAATAAAGCTGAAAATGTAGCCGACTACGAGTCCGCCGAGAATATTCGGGAGGAAGTAAAGACCTCGCAGAGTGTTCTTGAATTTGATCTTGCTGTTGAGGCCAAGGGCGAGTATCAGCGAAAGAACATTTACAAGTATAGTTCCGCAGATAGCGTATTTAAAGGTGAAAAGGTAAGATTTTCCGATTCGTGAATCCTGAAAGAGATCCTTGAAGTTTCTCAGACCTACAAAGTCATACGAGCCGTAACCGCGGTAATTGGTGAGGCTGTAGAACGCGCCTGTGATAAGTGGGATAGTGTTAAATGCGATAAACAGGATAAGCGCAGGAAGAATCATCAGAATGTAAGTTTTGGTGCGGTTTGACATTGGCTTTTTCATTTCTGTCCCTCCTCATATTTTTTAACCTTTTCTATAAGGTCACGGTTGTAGCGTTTCCATTCGCTGTCAAATTTTGAAAGGAAAGTCTCTGTGGCATTGCTGCTTGTGTCCATAAGATAAGTCTGAACCATAGCGTCAACGCTCATCTCACTGGGGTAGTGGTGATCGTGGAAGTCTGACATTCTGTCAGCCTCGATGTACGATTTCATACCGTCGAGTACTGAGGGGAGCGTGAAATCGCCCTTCTTACAAGGGATCGCACTCTGGTCGTCAAGATAGATCTGGACAGTCTCGTCCTCGTAGAGAAAACGGAGAACTTCATATGCGGCTTCCTTGTTCTCGCACTTTTTCATTACCGAGAACTGTAGGTCAACACCTGAATTGAGCACGTTGTCTGCCTCATTTTCATTGGCCGGAAACGGGAAAGAATCAATTTCCATGTCCGGATTTACCGAGAGTATCTGAGGAACAGCGTAGCTTCCGATAACGTACATTGCAGATTCGCCTCTTGCAAAAGCAGTGCAGGCATCGTTGTAGCTGTAAGCGTACGGGTTAGGCTCGGCGTACTGGAGCAATGACTTCATCTTTTCTGCGACTTCCTTGTAACCCTCAGAAAATGTTGTTTTTCCTGCATTTACCTGTGAGCAGATGTCCGAGTCTGCAAGTCCGACTGCAAGGGCGTTCCACGGTGCAAGTGTAGTCCATGTGTCCTTAAATCCGAAATAAAGTGGATCAATGTCGGTAGTCTCGCTTATGGTATCGCACAGCTCTGTGAATTCCGTCCATGTTGTAGGAATTTCCCAGCCGTTTTCGCTGAACATTTCCTTATTATAAAGGATTCCTGCTGCGTTTGCAACATAGGGGAGAGCGTACACACCGTCCTGCGGTATGAATTCGAGATCCTCCTCTATCTGCATATAAGCTGATTTGATATCGTCAACTCCCTCAAAGTCGGATATGTCCATGAACAGTTCCGCGTCAAGGAAATTCGAGTAGTTGATATCACCGCCGATACCGATGATATCAGGGTAATCCTCTTTGATGAGACGGGTTTTCAAAATAGTCATCGCCTCGTTAGGAGACTCGATTTTAAGCTCTATATCGTCATGAGTAGCGTTAAAGCGCTCCTCCATGGCCTCAAAAGCCTTTACAGACTCCGGCTTATACTGAATCATGGTAATTACTGTCTTTCCGCTTTTTGATTGCATTGAACAGCCTGTCATGGAAAAGGCAGATGCAAGCGCAGCGATAGAAGTCGTGAAAGCGACAAGTTTTCTGCTTTTCATAGTGAATACCTCCCATATGGATAATTTCATTTTTGATTGATTTACATTTTTTGTCAATCTCTGCAATTAACTCCGTTTTTTATATTGTATACATTATAACACCCATTATGCTATTAGTAAATAGCACATTTCCATGAACAATATACCAAAATGCAGTTTTTAGCGGATAAAGATAAATACACATTGCATTTTGGTATATTTCGTGTTATAATAGAAAAAATGAGGGGAGGCGCGAAAATGAGCGACATAATGTTTTCAATTTTTCCAAACGAGAATTTTGTAGATCTTGGACTTATACAATGCGGCAGAGAGCAGTGCGACAGCGCACATTCATACGGCCCTGCCAAGCGAAATCATTTTCTCTTTCACTATGTTATTTCTGGAACAGGCACTCTTCTTGCCGATGATTCAAAAGGCGCAACTCAGACTTATCACATTAAGAGCAGTCAGGGATTCATGATTTTCCCGAATCAGATAAATACCTATATAGCTGATGCAGCCAATCCTTGGGAATATATATGGATAGAGTTCGATGGACTCCGTGTTAAGAGCCTGCTTGAGATGTCATCGCTCAGCGAGAACAGTCCCGTTTATCACGCAAGATTCAAGGATCTGCGCGAGGAGATGTTCGCTGAAATGCAGTATATCGTCAATAATGCAGGAGCATCACCGTTCCACATTATAGGACACCTCTACCTGTTTGTGGATTATCTTGTGCGTTCAGTTGCTGAGATAAAGATCACGACCGGAAGCAAACTCAGGGATTTCTACGTCCATGAGGCTATACAATATATTGAGCATAACTTTCAGAATGATATAGGTGTAGAGCACGTTGCCGAAAAATGCGGGCTTAACCGCAGCTATTTCGGAAAAATATTTAAAGAGGCGGTAGGCAAGACTCCGCAGGAGTTCATACTGACATACAGAATGGCAAAGGCGGCAGAACTTTTGAAAATAACCGCCATGAGTATCGCGGATATCGGCAGCGCAGTGGGGTATGAGAATCAATTGCACTTTTCCCGAGCGTTCAAGAATGTTTACGGACTTTCGCCTCGTGACTGGAGGAATCAGCACAAAGTTAAGCTTGAATAAAAAGGACTCGCACATTATGCGAGTCCTTTTTTATGTAATAAGAAAGCCTGCCCACAAGCACAATGCTTTTGAGCAGGCAGGTAATTATTGGTTCTCATCGGCTGAGTCTGATGTCAGAAATTCAGACTGTTTCATATCGCGGAAATTCTGAGTTCCCATGTCGTCTATGTTTATATCAGAAGCGTCAACCTTATCACCGTCATTCTGCTCGGAACTATCCGCCGAAAGCTTTCCGTCAAGTTGGAGCCTTATGCTTTCGGCTCTTTCAAGGCAGAAAGATTTAAGGGTACTGTATGCCGTTTTGAATTCGTCAGCGGAATAGAATGCCGTAGCGTCCTGTTCAACATACGGAAGGATCATGTTATAGAGCTGTTCGATTTCGGTTTCAAATTCACCTGATTCAAAGTAATTTTCAAGAAGTTCGCCGAATACTTCGTGATACTCTTCAAGGTATTCGTCATTCTCAGCGATCCAGCTCCACATCGGTCTGTCTGAATTTTCAGCACCGAAAAGGGGAGTATCAATTCCGTAATTTACAATTGTTGTTGAATCAAAAGCGCTTGAATCATCGGATTTTCCGCCTTGATTCATAAAAGCACCGAAAGCGAGATTATAGTCCCACGGAAGCATTGAGAGCTTGCCGCTGTTTTCGTAAAGGTAGTAATTATGGAGCATATTTCCCGTATAACTGTCATAATTCATCACAAAATTGTGTGCCGCAAAATATCTTATAACGCTGTCAGTATCGAGCGCACCCTCTGTATCTCCCTCCGAAAGCTTTTTCAGCGCCGCAATTACGCGCTCCTCGGCGGAATCATCGGGATCTGTTATTGCATTGTCGAAGATATCGGAATAGCTTTCCTTGTCATCATCGGTGTATTTAAGCGATGCTCCGTTGTCAGCGCTGCCGAATCCGCCGCCCTGTGGAGGTTCGGCTCCGTCCGGCATTTGAGGCATTTCGCCGTCAAACTGCTGACCGTCAGGCATTTGTGGCATATCGCCGTCAAATTGCTCACCGTCCGGCTTTTCGGGCATATCGCCGCCATTCGGTGGAGTCATTCCGCGGCGATCGTCCTCTGATGAAGTGCTGTCCGAATTATATCCCTGCTGACCGCTCGGAGATTCTGGAGCTTCACTTCCGTCAAATCCTTCGGGAGGCTGCTGCATATTATCGGGAAGCTTCATGTCTCCGCCGTTAATATTATCAAGCTGTTCGGTCTCAGGCTTGTAAAGCTCACCCTCGCCGTTGGCAGTACGCGCAAGGTAGGATTCGCCGATCTCCTCTATTGCAATATACAGACCTGCATTTTCACCGTTTACGGTAAGACTGACATAGCTTACCAGTGGACTTTCAATGCCTGCCTCAGAGAAGATCCTGTAGCTGAGATAGTCTTTCATATAGGTAGCGTCCGCATATATGTTATTCAGGTAGAGTTTGTCAAGTCCGTAATATGTCTGACCGTCCGTGAACTTTCCGAAGTTTACCTTAAAGCTGTATCTGTCGGAATCCTCGTCATCTGCTACCGATGAAAGACTTGTATTGCCCTTGGTTGCAAACGAAACATTTTCAAGAGTTTCACCGTCAATGGTTATGTTGGCTTCATATTTCGTCTTGCTCTTGGGATTCTCTTTAAGGTCAGCCCAGTCCTCATCGGAAAGCTCGATATTGATAGTGTGAACTTTGTCAGTCGTGAAAAGTTTGTCCGCATAGCTTGCAGATCCTTCTGTTTTTGCCGATGTTTCACTTGTTGTGGTCTCGATTTCAGAAACAGTTGTTGTTTCGCTTGTTTCAGATGTTTCGGACTTTGACTCGGCTTTTTTGCCGCAGCCTGTGAATATAATGCACAGCGCCAGTAAAAACGCACAGCTTCTTTTAATACCTCTCATAGCCGCCTCCATATTGCGTGAATAATTGTTATCACAGCTTGTATTATACCAAAGTTTCCTTAAAATTGGCTTTAATTAATGTGTGCGGTTATTATGAGGGAACTGAATATCTTATGTTAAGAATGTGAAAACTGTGAGTTAAGCAGTCAGGCTATGCGCTTTTATGAAACTTCAAACTCTTTTACAAGGTGGAGCAGTTTGCGGTCAACAAGCGCCTCTATGAGAGTGCCGTTTTCGGTGTATTCCTCCGCGAAAACTTTTCCCTCGGTTCGGACAGAGCAGATGAGCGAAGTTTTATCGTAGGGGATAAGGAACTTTCCGCGCACGGCTGTTTCGGGAAGATTTCGCGAAATACAGTCAAGGAGTCCGTCAAAGCCGGTCTTGTTCTTTGCTGAGATAAGAACGGACTTGTCATCAAGCGGAATGTACTCAAGATCTTTTACTGCGTCCGACTTGTTGTAGACTGTTATTTTGGGAATACCCTCGCAGCCAAGCTCATTGAGAAGGCTGTCGGTGACTTCTGCCTGCTCCAGACCGTCCTCGGCGGATATGTCAACTATATTTATGATAATGTCCGCGCTTGCAGCTTCTTCAAGAGTGCTTTTGAAAGCTTCAACAAGCTGGTGCGGCAGTCGTCTTATTAGACCCACGGTGTCAACGAGCATGATACTTCTTCCGTCAGGCAGTTCGAGCATACGCGAAGTAATGTCAAGCGTCGCAAAAAGCTTGTTTTCCGCCAGAACTCCTGCGTCTGTCAGAGCATTGAGCAGCGTGGACTTGCCGACATTCGTGTACCCCACTATCGCACCGGTCAGTATGTTGTCTTTTCGGCGGCGCTCACGGTGGAGTTTTCGGCGCTTTTCAAGCTTTTTGAGCTGATTCTCCAGCATTTCAATACGTTTTCTTATATGTCGCCTGTCGGTCTCAAGCTTTGATTCACCCGGACCTCTTGTACCGATTCCTCCGCCAAGTCTTGAAAGCTCGATTCCACGGCCTGCAAGGTGAGCAAGTCGGTATTTGTTCTGAGCAAGTTCAACCTGAATGCAGCCCTCTTTGGTCATGGCACGCTGAGCAAAAATATCGAGAATGAGCGTGGTTCTGTCAATAACCTGCATATCGAGTATGTTTTCGATGTTTTTCGTCTGGTTCGCAGTAAGCTCACAGTCGAAAATGGCGAGGTCAACTCCCGATATCTCAGCCTGTTCAGCAACATCTTTGAGCCTGCCCGCACCTATACAGGTCGCGCTGTCATATGTGGGACGTTTCTGTATCACATAGAACTCGGTTTTTACGCCTGCTGTTTCGGCGAGTTCCATAAGCTCGGCTATTGACAGCTCTGCGTCAAACTCTCCCGTATCTACGCTTATAAGAACCGCCTTGTGTTCGTCCTTTTTCTCTAAAGCAAAATTGTTCATATATTCTCCTGTGAATTGGCGAGTATTTCCTCGGGGATACACTCCGCCATTTTTTGATAGCCCGAAGCACTGGGATGGAGGTGGTCGCCGCTGTCATACCCGTCTCTGAAAGCAGTTTTATCGTCATCGCTGCGGACAGCCTTATCGAAGTCGATACAGCCGTCTGAAAGCGGAGACGTCCTTATCCAGTCATTGTATTGATTTTTCATTTCCTCGCGAAAATCAGCATAAGTTCTCCAGCCCTTTATCGGCAGGAGAGTGCCAAGGAATACCCTGAAATTTTTCTTCCGTGCGTTACTGATGTACCATTCAAGCATATCCGTCATTTCTTTTACGGTAGGCAGGTCGCTCATTGGTCGGAATTTGTTTACTTCCGTGCCGACAGGGTGGATTATGTCGTTGATCCCCTGCTGTATTATTATCATGTCCGCACCCGTAACGTCCCATTCTCTCGGAACGCGGTTTTTGCCTTTCAGACCGTAGGATTCGTAAGTGATGTTATCATACTGCCTGAGCATTCTTGTACCGCTTGCGGCTTTTCTTATTACGGACAGGTTAGTCACGCCGATCTCGTCAAGACGGTCGGTCAAGTCGTCCGGCCAGTTCTGAGCGGTGATAGAATCGCCGTAGCATATTAGAGCGTGATTTTTCTCCTCGGTCAGAATATCAATGTCACTTAAAAAGTAGTAAACAGAAGTTTTACGCGACTTGTTCATGTCAAATTCCTCATCGCAAACGCAGTCGCCGACAGAGTAAAATCCTCCCGAGTGACTTCCAATGGCAACAACTGACGAGCGCATGAGTGTGAAATCTCCGAGGTAAAAACTTATGCTTATGATGTCGCCGCGCTTTACTTCAAGACTAATTTCATCGCTGACTGTTTTCGTACCCTTTTCAATAGTTACACTCTCACTGCCTCCGAATGTTATCATGACAGCAGTTTCTTTTTTTATTTTTCCGTTTTTATCTGAGATCGCCGCGTATGCTTTTGTTATTGTAATTGCTTCAGTGCCGCAAAAATTGTCAAACGTAAATCTGAGCTTATTTCCGTTAAACGGAGCGTATATCGGATAACGCAAAGTAATATCTTTGCTGTAAGTTTCGACTCTGTGGTCTGAAATTGACATGGCGTTTCCGTACATTGCCACCCATTTGCTGAATTTTTCCATTTTTCTCTTCCTCTCGTATGGTTATTTTCATATTATACCACAAAATACGGCGTTTGGCAATTCAAAATAAATTTTTGTGATTGGGAGTGTTCAGGTCGAGGAATATAAAAATGTAGTGTGGAAACATGATGCGAAAGATAATGAAGTTATGGTTCTCCACACTCTTGTGGTTGATCCGCTTGAAAGAAGCAGAGGCTATGGCAAGGTTTTTGTGGCATTTTATGAAAATTATGCAAGACAGCAAGGCTGTGCCGAGCTGCGCATGGATACAAATATGATAAATAAAAGCGCGCGTAAGATGTATAAAAAGCTGGGATATGAGGAAGTGGGTATCACAGATTGTGTATTCAACGGTATTCCAGATGTTAAGCTTGTGTGTTTGGAAAAGTATTTAGGGTAGGAGATTCGCGGTTTTCGGCTTTCTAAATATGTGCTAATTGTAAAATGTGCGCTTTTTAGTTGACGGGCACGAGAAAGTATGGTATAATATGACCATAGATGCGCGCTTTGATGCAGCACAAAAAAGCTCCGTAAAACTATCGGAGCGGTAAGGAGTGGCTTATATGCTGAAATTTAAACTGACTGCATTAATTACAGGTATTGCCTGTACTCTTGCAAGTATTCATATCCCAATCGTATCGGCTGAAACCAAGCCAACGGAAACGGTTCACAATATAGTTGTTTTTGCTCAGTTTAAGGACACTGACAGCTATAATTTCATGGAGGACAGGGTTCAGGAAATACAGGATATGTGCGAGGACAGGAGCACTGTGATCTCGCTTGCGGGATATATCGATAAGATATCATATGGTCAGATGAATGTGGAGTCTCACTATCCGCAGTTGAAAGACGGAACTATCATACCGTATGTAATGCAGATGCCCGAATCAAGCTATCAGAACTCTCAGCAGGCTGCTGCGGAAGTTCTCACAAATATCGAGATACCCTCTGATATTCCTCTTGACGGCAACAATGACGGTTATCTTGACAATACCGTCATCGTATTTGATGCGAGTAAAGAGGGCAGTAACGGAGTTTTCTGGCCCTGCGCATTCAAACAGAGCGAGATACCGATAAACGGAATACACGCAGGAGCTGTAAATGTTCAGAATACCAACTCTCTTTTTGAGAACAAAATATTCGGAAATGTCGGAGCACTCTGCCATGAGTTTATGCATTCCATAGGCTATCCCGATCTGTACCGCGAGGCAGGTTCTGAGGGAAACCCTGTGGGACAATGGGATATAATGGCAAATGACTCGATTTACCTGCAATATCCTCTTGCTTACATGAGAGCTGCGATTTCGGGCTGGCTGACTGTTTCAAATATAACCAAGAGCGGCGACTATGCGCTTGCTCCTGCATCGTCTGACAGCGGAAACAGAGTTTACATATTAAAGACGGATCTCTCCGATACCGAATTTTTTGCAGTTGAATACAGACAGCAGAGCGCGAAGTATTCGGACGAGCTTGATGAAAAAATATACGGCAGCGGTCTGGTAGTTTACCGAATAAATCCCGAATACATAGGAAACCGTTCAACGGAAAAAGATCAGGTTTATGTTTTTCGTCCTGACGAAACAGGTGTGAGAGACGGCGCCGGTGATATTTTTTCGTCAAATTACGGTGGAGAGGGCAAAAAGACGGAAGTAGGCTCACTTGATCTTTCAGACGGCATTACTGACGGCGCACTGGTTTATTCCGACGGCACAAACAGCGGAATAAAACTGAGTGATATAACGATAAACGGTGACGAGCTTACATTCCACGCTGAATTCGCCTCTCTCGATGATTTTACCTTATGGCATAATGCAGCCGATACTTCGTCCGTAAGCAGCGTGCTGTCGGCGGATATTGCATTGGGCGAAAACGGAGATCCGTACATTTTAAGCGGTTCATTTTCAAATGATCTGAAGCTCCACAAAGTCGAGAATGGAACTCTGAACCTCGTGAGCAATATATCTTCTACCTTGGGCGGAGAGTTCTACAATGCCCGTCTTGTGACTTCGGGTGGAGTTCCGTATGTTCTTTATAACGATGCTGATTTCAGGTATAACCTCATAAAATACGATACTTCGACCAAAAGCTGGTCAAAAATCGCTTCAGGCAGCAGTCTGGCGCAGTATACCGATATGACCGAATATGGCGGTAAGCTATATTTGGCATATACTGTTGGCAATTATCCTTATGAAGTCCGTGTGGCGATATTGGATACCAAAACAAATGAAATCACGGAGCTTGGCAGTATATGCTCAAACGGCTGCAACATTTCAATATCAGCGGACAAAAACGGAATATACGCCGCTTATCGCGATCTTGATGACGGCAGTAAGCCAAAGCTTGCCGTATGGAACGGTACAGCTTGGGATAATGTGACGATCTCTGAAAGTTCATGCTCGACTGTAAGGACGGTAGCCGACGGCAACGGTGTTATCATTGCCGCAACCGGCGACGCAGAGGGACTGTACAGTTACTCAGACGGAAAACTGACTTTCTCGGCTTTCCCGAAAACCAATGGAAACTGTTTTGATGCCGTACCATTTACAGCAGGGGATAAACTTCTTACAGGCGTGAACACTCAGAACCCGTTTGAGTTGGCTGTTTATACCTATGACAGCGGAAATTGGGCAAAACTCGGCAACAGTATTTCGCTTGAACTGGCAAATTCAACGGATTTCGCTTATTCAAACGGTACAGTCTATGCGGTGTATATTTCTACTTCCGGCGCACTTGCGGTCAAGTCGTACAGATTGGGCAGCGAAGAAAAGCTGCTTGGCGACGTAAACAATGACGGTATCGTTTCGATTGCAGACGCTGTTATGATGCAGAAATATCTTCTCAGGCAGGGGGAGCTTACTGCTTATAAAAACGGCGATATTTCACAGGACAGTACAATTAATGCGCTGGATATGTCCATGCTCAGACGTTTGCTTATAAATTTATGAGTTTTGAAAGGAAAATTTTTCTGACAGAGATATTGACTTTTCCGAGAAGGTGTGATATAATACTCCAAGCAAATAAATATCGGGAATGATGTTCTCCCGTGAAATGCCTTTAATTGCTTTCAGAACCGCCTTATAAAGCTGATGACTTCTGTGTTTTTACGCAGTAGTTATCAGCTTTTTTAATTTTATGCGGAGATGTCATAAGGAGGAAATTATTATGTTATTGTCGCTTGCAATTATTTTTCTTGCCGGACTTTTTGCAGCTGCCGTCTTTGAAAGGATAGGCTTGCCGCGAATTATCGGTATGCTTGGGGTAGGAATAGTCGTCAGCCCCTATGTGCTCGGACTGCTTGATGATTCCATACTAGGAATATCTTCCGAACTGCGGCAGATTGCGCTTATCATTATACTTATAAAGGCGGGACTGTCCCTTGATCTGTCAGACCTGAAAAAAGTCGGCAGACCTGCTGTAATGATGTCATTTGTGCCTGCCTGCTGCGAAATAGTCGGCTATGTGGTATTTGCTCCTCTCCTGCTCGGAGTGAACCGCATTGAGGCGGCGGTTATGGGGGCAGTGCTCAGCGCAGTATCTCCTGCTGTTGTTGTCCCGAGAATGGTCAGGCTGATTGAGGAGAAGTACGGTACGGATAAGAGCATACCACAGATGATACTCGCCGGAGCTTCATGCGATGATATCTTCGTTATCATACTGTTTTCGACTTTTGTTACAATGGCTCAGGGCGGAACAGTCCATGCTGCGGACTTCCTTAATATTCCGATCTCAATTGTTCTTGGCGTTATCATGGGAGCATTGGTCGGAATGGCTGTGTATTTTCTGTTTGAAAGCTCATACAAACACAACCGAAAAATTCGCAGTAGTACAAAGGTCATCATCATGCTTGGCACAGCTTTTCTTCTTATGAGCATTGAAACGCTTGCCAAGCCATATGTTGCCATATCGGGACTTCTTGCCGTGGTCGCAATGGCTTGCGTGATAAAGCTGAAGTCTGAAAAGCGGGTAACTGCGCGGCTTTCGGAGAAATTCGGCAAGCTGTGGATCGCGGCAGAGGTTGTACTTTTTGTTCTTGTCGGAGCTGCTGTTGATGTAAGATACACCCTCACAGCAGGCATATCTGCGGTACTAATGATATTCGCTGCGCTTGCTTTCAGAGCGGTGGGAGTGTTTATCTGTATGCTCGGCACAAAGCTCAACGCGAAAGAAAGATTGTTCTGTGTCATAGCCTATATTCCAAAAGCAACGGTGCAGGCGGCTATTGGCTCGGTGCCGCTGTCACTTGGTCTGCCATGCGGAAAAATCGTGCTGTCGGTGGCAGTTCTTGCAATACTGATAACTGCTCCGCTCGGGTCTATCGGTATCGACAGAAGCTATAAACATCTGCTTAGTGCGGAAAAATAAACGGCTTGCGTTCAGTTTGCATACTATGCGAGCAGGTTTGAAAATGAGAACAAGTTCTAAATATCCTTTTTCTTGACATTTTACCGCTGCGGTACTATAATGTATAGGTGATGAAAGAATCGAGGAAACAGAAATGAAGCAGAATTTTAATGAATCGCAGTTTTTCGGCGAGGAAAAAATCTCGCGTATACTGCTAAAAATAGCACCGCCTGTAATGCTTGCGCAACTGATACAGGCGCTCTATAATATTGTGGACAGTCTCTTTGTGGGAAGATTTTCGGGCGCAGGACTTACCGCTCTTTCGATAATATATCCATTGCAGCTTTTGATGATAGCGCTCGCGGTCGGAACAGGCGTCGGAATAAACACCGCAATGGCTGCGAGACTCGGAATCGGGAAAAAAGACGAGGCAGAAGAATTTGCAGGTGTCGGAACTCCTCTTGCAGCCGTGATGTGGCTGCTATTTGCGGTCATAACGTGGCTTATAATGCCTGCATATGCGAAAATGTCCACCGATTCACCGGAGATAATCGCGGACGTGATAACCTACGGTCGTATAGTTTGCGTGTTCAGCATGGGAGTTTTCTTTGAGAGTATCTGGACGAAGATCCTACAGGCAAACGGCGACATGAAAACACCCATGATCGCGCAGATAGTCGGTGCGGCGGTCAATATTATTTTCGATCCGCTGCTTATCTTCGGTCTGCTTGGATTTCCGCGCCTTGGAATTGCGGGTTCGGCTATAGCAACTGTTGCAGGACAGATAATGGCGGCGCTTGTTGTCATGAAAAGGGGAATGCGCCGACCTCCTGCAAGAAAACTCTACCGCAGCAGGATCTTCACGATTTTCAGGCTCGGAGTACCGAATATCCTTATGCAGTCAGCCTACACTTTCTACATTTTCGGACTCAACATGATACTCTCTGGGTTTTCTGATCAGGCTGTAACAGCGTTGGGAATCTACTATAAATGGCAGACAATTTTCTTCATTCCGCTCGGAGCTATGCAGACTTGCATAGTGCCGATAGTAAGCTTTAACTATGCAGCACGGAGAGTTCCGCGCTGTCGCCAGACCATGAAAACCGCGATACTTTTCGGTATGGCTCTTATGTTTATCGGAACTCTGTGCTTTGAGTTTATTCCTGCCCCTATGCTGAGGGTTTTCACGTCTGATGAACTTGTGGTCAGCATAGGAACAGTTGGGCTGAGGACTATCGGAGTAAGCTTTATTCCGCTTGTGACCTCGCTGATCTTTCCGGTTTTCTTTCAGGCGATCGGTTCGGCTCTCAAAAGTTCGGCTCTTACCGTTCTGCGAACCGTGGTGCTGTTCGTACCGCTCGGATTTATTTTCTCGCGCTTTGGTCTGAATTATTTCTGGCTTACTTTCCCTGTTACGGAAGTTGTTACCACTTTCGTAGGCTTTATTTTCTACAGACAGTTTTTGAACAGACCGTACATAACAAAAGGATCACCTTAAAGGTGATCCTTTTTCTTGTAAGTGTCATTCTTGAAATACGGTAAATCACGATAACCTGTGCAGTAACTAAAGCCTCTTGGCAGATTTAGCAAAGTTCGCGTGAAGGTAATGAACGGAACAAGGTTGCAGGAGACGATATACTGATAAATTTTCTCCTTGTTTTCATTTCCATTGTTCAGATCAGCCTGCCAGATAAAACGGAATTTTAAAAGCTGTGAGATGATTTTATCAGCGCATTCAGGAGAAATTGCCAATTCGTTCACAAGAGTTTTTTCGTTGAAGAACATTGTGGATTTTCTGCCCTGTAAAAAATACATTGTGCGCAGAGCGTTGGGCGAACCAAGAAAAGCAAACAGTTCCACCATTTTCTCGTCATAAGCCAGAACCTTGTCGTAACCCTCTCTCGGTTCCGGCATAAGCAGAAAATAGTGCAGATTTTCAGGTAGACGGCTTTGATAGAAGCCGCTTTCAAAGGTTCCTTGACTGAAAATATCAGTCGGGCATTCCCACAGTGTGTTTTCAATTGGATGATATTCCCCTGAACCGCAGCAGCCCATTGAGAATGCGCGGCATACATCACGCATTATGTTGAAACTTTCTTTGTATGGAGTTTCTGACCCTTCGCTGTAATCTATAACGTCTCTGACGGCATTAAGCGCAGACTGATACAGTGACAGTTTTTCCTCTTTTCGTCCGAAAAGCTCATCAATTTTTACTCCCAGAGCATCGGCTATCTGGGGCAGAAGCGCAGCGTCGGGGAGAGTTGAGATTTCCCACTTTGAGACAGCCTGTGCGGAAACTCCTACCATATTTGCAAGCTGTTCCTGAGTGAGACCGCGAGACTTGCGGATCTGCTTCAGTTCTGTGTTAAAATTATCAGCCATGTTTTCAACCTCCTTTTCTACTTACATTATACAGCAGCGCACGATTGAAAACAAGTCCTGCTTCAGAGATAAATACAATCTATAGTTGTGGCATAGTTTGATAATCTTTAATGAGTTGAACCCAAAACTGTCTGCACGATTTCTCATGCGGACAGTTTTTGGTTAGTCTTGGCGGATGATCGGCGTGCTGAAAGCGTATCGGATATTTTGCAGATAATGCAGCCGATAGCGATTCCTATCAAAGCTCCTGCCATAACGTCTGTCGGGAAATGCACATAAAGGTACAGTCTTGAGAAAGTGATCATAGCGGCAAGGACAAAAGCAGCCGCGCCGAGCTTTTTGTTGAAGTGCATGATTATTGTCGCTGCAATAAAAGAGGACATTGTGTGCCCCGAGGGAAACGAGTAGTCCTGCGGGACGGATATCAGGAGCTGGATAGATTTGTTTATCCAGCATGGACGGTCTCGCGCGACCAGATTTTTCAGCAGGATATTTCCGATAAGTACGCCCGAACATAAACCGCTTCCAAGCATTATGCCTGTTTTTCGCGACTTGCGGAAAAATAGCATGATGACCGCTGAGGCTATCCAGATCGCTCCGCCATTGCCGAGAAGTGTAATTTTCGGCATGATGAAATCAAGGAAGGAACAGGTGATGTGTTCGTGTATCCAATTTAATATACTGAAATCAAAGTTTGTTATGGTGTTCATAGAGCTTTCCTCCGAGAGAGTATTTTTGCGGATATTATGCAGTAAATGCACTGTTTGTCTGAACGTTGTCGGGAGCTTCTTTCATAGCATATGCTTTCTCGCATACGCTGATGCACGCTTTTACCGCAAGGATAAGATCGGTATAGGGATTGTATTTCTGACTTTGGCTGTATTCGTTCAGGACGGAATCGAGGTCGCCGCGCTTGATAGGGCCTCTGCATTCCGCTCTGAGCAGGTCTTGATTTTTAAGTGCGTAGCAATTAAGTGCGCGTTCATACATAATGTGTTCGCGGACATTTCCGATTCCTCCTCCGAAGTGCACGGAGCAGCAGAAATCACTCACATATCAGCCGCTTGCTGACGCCATGTTGAAAATTCATGATGAGGACGAAGAAAATG
>ERZ1027255.181-NODE-181-length-23599-cov-6.766522_pt1 | contig 23599 bp, 22 predicted proteins | sample MGYA00519261_ERZ1027255 | MGnify/ENA primary metagenome ERZ1027255 (study PRJEB26926, sample SAMN06164399) | human gut metagenome | biome: ENVO:00009003; feature: ENVO:2100002; material: ENVO:00002003 | host: Homo sapiens | place: USA | collected 2012 ...
TGCTAAGTACGGCGTTTGATTTTAAAAAAATTAAGACTGCAAGGAATTTTCCTTGCAGTCTTTTTTTATTTGTCTGAATTTGGAAACAGCGCCTTTTTACCGTTGTCAGCGATTTTTTTCCTTGCCTCACGCATGACGCGCTGCTGCTCAGGCGTAAGCGAGCGCATAGCCTTGATTATAGATGCATAAGAACTTGGTGTTTTAAGTTCCTTGAGCGTTGGTTTATCGGCAGCTTCAAGTATCTCAAATAGAGTATTTACAAAAATTTGCCTGTCCTCATCGCTGAATTCATCAAGCCAGCCGGTAATCGTCTTGTTGATAACATCTCCCGAACGTGTAAGCTTATCCGCAAGGAGGAAGTGATTACGTTTCAGTTCCCAACTGTAGGTGATATGCTGCGAAATTCCTGTCGCGGAACTTCGCACGATCTTATAGTCCCCTTCGCTTGCAAGAAGCATTCCGACAATAGAACCCTCGGGAACAAAGCTGTTCAAGCGCGGAAGGATCTCTTTATACTGCGGACTTTCAACAATTTCCTGTCGAAATCCCGGAGAATCATACGCGTATACCTCGGTTATCTTCGACCTTACCTCATCAGAGCAGTAAGCCGCGGCGTAAATTGCCAGATTTCCGCCCTTTGAGTGTCCTCCAAGCCTTATCGGCGCAGGGTATCCCGAGAACTTTTCATTAAGATAATTCACCGCATTGAGCTGTCCTGAAGTCTGAGCCATGTAACTCAGATTAAAGTCCTCTTTCCAGCCGACAACTGTACCGTCAGTTCCGCGAAATGCCACAAAGACCGAACCGTCAGCAAGGTAGCAGCTTACTGCGGAAAATTGCAGTTCTTCGCCTGTGTCGGTCATATTGACATAGTCCGCAAGTATAGTCTGACCAAAGCGCGTTGATTCGGCAAGCTTTTTAAAGAGCAGAATATCCTGTTCAAAGGTCGACATTCTTTCCGTTTCAGGAATTTTTTCGGCATTAAACCTGTTATAGGCATCTCGCAGAGTTATATGGTCGGTAGCCGCCTCTACGGCGATCTGATCAAAAGCTACATAGCAAAGCTGTGCCAGAACCAGTCCGTCTACCTCGTTGAAAGAATCGCAAGAAAAAGGAATATCGCCGCGCCAATCAATATAATCTAAAATATTACCCATAATTCACCTGTAACAATAAAGCGACGCCGAAGCGTCGCCTTATTATATCGTTGTTGCACAAATTATAATTACTGATAAGACTCAGGAAGCTCAGTGATGAGCTCAGCAACATACTTCTGGATAGAAAGTGCGTCCTGAGGTGTGAGACCTGTACCATTTGCATAAACGTCTCCGTTGAGAACGCCCTGTGCAGTGATATGGCTGTCACTTGATCCATTCACACCGTACTTGTCGGGGTTGGAAATGGACTGGAGAATCATTACAGCGTCAGAGAGGTCAACCTTGCCATCGCAGTTAGAGTCACCCCAAAGGATATCGCCTGTGCTGGGCTTTGTTCCGGGATTCTCATCGGGCTTAGGAGCCTCTGCAGCCTCGTCATCGAGGAATGAGATAGCCCAAGCGAAAGGAGCATTCCAGTTGATCGTAACCTCGTTTACAGACCAAGCTTCGATAGAGTCAACGAAGCACTTCTGAGCAGGAACAGTACCTCTTACATAGCCGAGACCGCCAACGTAAGGATCCTGAAGTCCTGAACCAGGACCACCTGACATTACGCCTGAAGGAGCATACGGGAATGTGCTGTCAAGCTCGTGTGACCAGAATCTGTGGTGAGGATTGTTCTCGTGGTATGTACCGTAACCAGTAACATAAGAGAAGCCGTTTCCGTTACGTCCGAAGATGTAGTCCATAGCCTCTGTTACAGCTGAGATGTAATTGTTAGTACCGTTGATATCGTAAGCGTAAGCCATAACGATAGCGTTGTTAACAACGAATGAGTTTGAACCCCACTCATAACCGGTAATCTCGATGAGATTTCCGTTTTCATCTTTACCGATGTTTACGCCGTCAGTAAATGTAGCACTCTTATAAGGGATACCCATACCGGATTCATTCATCTGAGCGATGTACTCATCAGCAGCTGATGTGATAGCCTTCTCGATAGTGCTCTTGTCAGCAGCAGGTGTCTTGTCGCTGAGGTAGAGAGAAATTGTACCGAGACCAGCTGTACAGCCCCAGTTGAATGAGCTGAATGAACCGTTATTCTCACCGCCGCCGAGGTTTGTTGTAAGGCTGAATGCCTTATCTTTGCCTGTGTTATCGTTGTTATTCTTATACTTGGAAAGGAAATCGTAGTAAGTATTGTCGCCTGTTGTAGCGAAGAGCTCACAAGCTGCCCAGTAAGCATCATCCTGAACGTAGGAGTCACCGTAAGCACCGCCGCCGATAGCCTGATCAAGAGGAGCAAACATAGGATCTGTCTCGCTTTTTCCTTCGTCAATTGCCCAGTTGCTCTGATACTTCATTACAGCTTCCCAAGACTTCTTAGCGTTGTCAAGGCACTTAGCTGCGAAAGCAGAATCATAGCTTTCCCAGAGACGAGCAGCCTGTGCTGCACAAGCGATCATGTTGAATGTAGCTGCATATGACGGGGGCTTTACGATACGAGTTGTGCCCCATTCATCCTGATAGTTCCAAGGCTGTGTAGCAAGACCAGTCCACTTGTGGTCGTGAAGCTTGTGGTATACGAAGTTCTCGTACTTGCTGCCCCAGTAAGGATCATCTGACTTAACCATCATGTTGAACATCCACTCAAGCTCAACTCTTGCCTCATCGAGGATATCAGGAGAACCTGTACCGTCAAACTTGATGTTGCCTACGCTGTAGTTCTGAGGAATGGACATTACACCATTATCGTTGAACTTATCGGCACTGCCCTGAGCCTTTGCTCTTTCAAACATATTCTGGAGAGTCCAAACAGAGATACCGCCGTTAACAACATACTTACCGTGGTCGCCTGCGTCGTACCAACCGCCGACACCATCGATCTGGTATGTCTTGTCACCGTCGAACTCCGAACCGTATGAACGAACCCACTTAGACTGAACATAAGCGTTATCTGTAGGAGCGTGACCACCCTTATGAGCAAGATCAGCCTTTGTGTCCTTCTCGTTGCAGGAAGTGATGTACTTCTCCTCGATGTTCATACCTGAACGGTTCTGGTAGTAGTAGTTAAGCGCATCAGTAAGAACACCATTGTAGATATCAGTACCGATCTTGAAGTCATGGCTCTTGTACATCTGATATGTCTCGCCTGTCCTCGAGTTTGTGTATGTATTGGTCTCATCATCGACCCAGATGTAGTACTCGCCTGCATCTACAACGTCTGTGAAGTCGATAAGCTGAATGTACTCACCAGCGTCCTCATCGAAGCCCTTGTCAGTAGATGTGCCGGAATATACGACTTCATCATTTGACTTCTTGCGAACTTCAAACTTAACAGGGCTGATCTGAGTATCTGTAGCGTAAGAAGCCTGCTTAACCATGTTCGGGATATAACCGACCTGGTTAACTCTTACGTCACTTCTGGGAGTAACAACACCCATTTCGTCAGAGGGATCCCAAAGACAAGGTGTGCTGTCGCCCTTGTATGTATCACCACAAGTTGTGCACTCGAGTGTCATGTTATCAAATTTAAGAGTTGTTCCCTTGGGGAAGCAGTCATGATCCTGGAATGGACCAGCTCCGCCGTAATGGAATGCCCACTCAGCAACCTCAATAGATTCTGTTGCTGTGAAAGTAGAATCAAATGTGTTCTTGCCCTTCTTGATGGAAACGTTAGTCCAGCCCTGACCAAAGTCAGAAGCGTTGTTGTGCCATACAACAGCCGTCTCACCGTCGAGTGAAGCGATGTGAGTAGCAAGGTCACCGGCATTGGAAGCTTCTACTTCCCAGTGGATCTTATATGTGTGTCCAGCCTCAATGTGAAGCTTTCTGTGTCTGAACTGACAGTCCCATCTTGACTCACCGCCGCGCTTTTCACCGCCGGGATTTACGATAGTTACATTGTAAGTACCGCCTGAGATGTTAAATGACTGCTGTGCAGGATTAGTAACGCAAGTATGCCACGGAAGACCAACGCCGTCGTCAAAGTTAGTCTGACCAACGCAGTAATCCTTAGCAAATGCGCCCATGGGGATCATTGCAGCTGCGCTTGTAGCAAGCATGGTAGCAGCAACAAAGCTGCCAGCAACTGCCTTTACCATTTTCTTGTGCATTGTTAAATACCCTCCCTGATAGAATGAATATAATGAATTTTATAACACAGCGCCAGTGCAAGCGCCGTGGTTATAGACTTTGTAATAAATGACGAGAAGAATCCGATTCGGACCTGCACCTTTCTCATCAGATATAATTATATAATATGGGTGAAAAAAAGTAAATAGTTTTCCGAAAATTCGTATATTCTCATAATCCGCAAAAAAGTTTTTTGTGCATTTCCACAAAAAGCTAAAAATAATAAAAGGCGCCGAAACGCCTTTTATTAACATTATATGAATTAGTTTGATGTTGCAGGGAGTTTGTCAATAAGTTCAACAAGATAACGCTGAATCGTCAATGCATCCAATGTTGTCATGCCTGTTCCGTTATCATAAACGTCAGCATTGATCACGCCCTGTTCTGTGATTCTGGTCTCGCTTGAGCCGTTTATACCATAAACATCATTGTTCGCTATTGCCTGAAGAATCATAACAGCGTCTGAAATGTCGACCTTACCGTCGCAGTTAGCGTCGCCCCATACAATATCATCACCTGTTGTAGGCTGAGTTGTGGTTGTAGTAGGATCTGTATCAGGCTCTGTTCCGTCAGGTTCAACTCCCCAAACCAGCTTATCGTCTACATACATCGTGATTTTTTCGTTTATCGCGTCATCGGACTTGATATCCTGTGTAGCTGTAAGTGTCTCGTAAGACCAGTCGTTCGTGGGATCCCAAGCTCCTGTTGTAGGCTTGCCGTCTACTGCGTCAGGAATCGAGATCCTGAACTGAACCTCATCTCGGTGCTCACTCTGACCGGTCGGCTGGATCGCTCTGCCGTCCTCGAACTTGATTTCAGCATAGTAAGTGTTGCCGCTCGGGTCGCCCTCATACTTTATAGGACCTGAAACTGTAGCATAACCCTGCTGACCCTCCTGATACTGCTGAGAGTTGCTCTTTACGGTAATGTCATCAACAGAAAGTCCCGCTTCGAGAACCTCAGAAACGTCAAAGTAGTAACGATAGCTTATATTCTTGGCAACTCTTGCAGGCCAAGCTGTGTGGTTCATGGCCCAAGCCTTTACCTCTGTGTAACTGTTGCCGCTGCCGTTGAGAACTGCCGCAACTTCCCATTCTGCCCACTTAGGAGTCTCAACAGGCGGGAAGTTATCGAGCTTTTCGCCGCCATACTCGCCTATCATCGAGCAGAGAGCCGCTGTGAATCCTGCATTGTAGTCAATTGCGACCTCGGAGAACTCATACTTTCCGACTTCGTTTTCGTATTTACCCTGAGAATCCGGTCCACCGACAAGTGCACCGTAGAGAGTATGTGCGTATTCGGTCTGCCAGCCTTCACTGCTCGACTCGTGACCAAGCTCGTTCCAATGGTCATCGTGGATGCCCGATGCCGTTCTGTGGTGGAAAGCAGTAGGCTGAGTATCGCCCATTCCGAGGACGTAGCTCATTCCAAGAGCGTTATCACCGAAAGCGTAGTCCATCTGGCTCTTTGCCCAGTCTCTGTACTTAGTTGCAAGAGCAGTATCGTCCTTGAATATAGTGTCACTTGAAAGGAAAGCCAGCCATGCAGTATTTGAAGCGTGGCGGAGCGAACCCCAGTTCGTGAGATAAGCCAGTCCGTCGGGAGTGTAGTCAAGCTTCTTTCCGCCGTAACCGTCTATCCAATAATCGAGGTGGTGAGAAATATGGTCGATCCAACTCTGGTCTCCGGTTATCTGCGCATAGAGGAGCGCTGCACCCTGAGTTGTGTCGTCCCAGCAGAATCCCCATGTATACTTCTTATCGCTCGACTGGTTCTCAGTCGGGAAATTCGGAATGTAGTCGCTCTCGATCTTGTCGAGGTAGCTCTTATCGTTTGTTGCAAGATAAAGCCAATCAGCAGCGTACATACAATCGTCTACCCATGAAGATGTCGGGTACATTGAACCCATTCCGCCAACATCTTTGGTGCTTCTCCATGTGTCTGCGAGTTCAAAGAGATTCTTTGCGTGCTCAAGGTACTGCTCAGCCTTTTCGGGCTGGTCGTCCTTGAAAATGATGTAGCCTTCCGCAAGAGCAGCGGCTGCAAGTGCTGCAACAGTGGAGTTCTCTATCGTGTCATAGGGACGCTCCCAGTCACCTCCGTTGAGGTGATGCTTTCTGAGGTAAACCTCTGCGCTGCACCAGATATTGTGGTCTGTAGAGCTGCCCGTGAAGTCTCCGATCGTGCCGACAAGCTTACCGTCACCAAGGTCGCAGCCCATTACATAGTCAAGTCCCCACTGGAGATTGTTTCTGTAAAGCTCGCCAAGGCCCGCCTTATCAACGTTGTCCTTGTACTCGATGTAGCCCCACGCAAGCACGGATGCCGCATAAGCATTTGTGAGTGTGAATTTAAAGTGGTCACCTGCATCAAACCAGCCTCCGGGAACTTTATCGGTCTCGTTGCCGTCCTCATCGACCATTGAGTCGGCTCTCCACTGAACCTCGTTCCAATCGGGAAGCTTACCGGACTGCTGCACCTCGTAGAAGAACATAGACTTCTGGAGTGCCTCAGCGTAGTTGTACTTCTCAGCGGCATAAGCCGTTGAAGCAGTTGAGCTTATGCTGTCAGTCGGCAGATAAGCCGCGATACCGGCAGCCATAGCCAAAGCAGAAATTGCCGCCGTGATCTTTTTTAAGTTCATTAACATATCCCCTCTCGATATTATTGTGTGGATACAAGCCACACCTATACATATTAAATTTACAACATTTGGAGAAATTTGTCAATAGCACACGGACTTCATCTCTTAAAATACGGAATTATGCACAAATTGCGGTATTGTGAATTGTGCGTAAATACAGCGCAGCACCCGGGCGAATTCGATCAGATCCGAAAATCATACAGTTTTCTCCAAACAAAAAGAGCTGTACCCAAAAGGTACAGCTCAAAATCCGCTAAAAATTATTCTGCGTCGTCCTCAGCAGCGTCATCATCAGCCTGATCCTCAAGAAGAGCACGGATAGAAATGCTGATTCTCTTGGACTCTGTGTCGATGTCGATGATCTTAACATCAACAACATCACCTACAGAAAGAACGTCCTTTACATTTTCGACCTTTCTGTCAGCAATCTGAGAGATGTGGATAAGACCGTCAACTCCGTCGATGATCTGAGCGAAAGCACCGAAGTTTGTGATAGAAACGATAGTTGCCTTAACAACGTCGCCTACCTTATAGTTAGCCTTGAAGATCTCCCACGGATTGTCCTCAGCCTTCTTGAAGCCGAGAGAAATTCTGTTAGCCTCTCTGTCGAGATCCTTGATGTAAACTTCAAGAGTATCGCCAACGCTTACGACCTCGCTCGGGTGCTTGATCCTCTTCCATGAAAGTTCAGAAATGTGAACCATACCGTCAATTCCGCCGAGATCAACGAAAGCGCCGAAGCTTGTGAGTGACTTTACCTTGCCTGTGAATACATCGCCGACCTTAGCTGTTTCCCAGAACTTAGCCTGAGCCTCAGCCTTCTTAGCGTTCTGAACAGCCTTGATCGAGCCGACAGCTCTCTTTCTTCCCTCAGTAACCTCGATAACGATGAACTCAACCTTCTGCTTGAGAAGCTGCTCAAGCTCTGCGCCTCTGGGGAGACCTGTGAGTGAAGCAGGGATAAAGACCCTTACACCCTGAACAGTAAGAGTAACGCCCTTGTTTACAACGTGCTGAACAACACCCTCAAGAACTGTGCCCTCTTCCTTAGCCTTGAGGATATTCTCGTAACCAGCCTGCTCGTCAACCTTTCTCTTGGAAAGAGCAACTGTACCCTCTGCATCATTTACCTTGATAACGATGAGGTCAATCTCATCGCCAACGCTTACGATGTCGCCGGGCTTCTTTGTAGAATCGTCTGTAAGGTCATCGAGTGCAACATAGCCTGTGTGCTTTGTTCCGAGGTCTACGATAGCTTCTGTATTGTTTACAGCAACAACTGTGCCCTTAACTTTCTCTCCTGTATGTATTTTTTTGAATGACTCATCGAGTGCCTGAGCAAAGTCGATATCCTCATCCATGTTTGCTGTGAGATTTTCATTCTCTGTCATTTTGGTTTGTACCTCCTTGATTATATAAGCAGGAGTTGACGCTCCTGCAGTAATGCCGATTCTTTCAGCATCGGGAAGATTTAAGCTGTGAAGCTCGTCTGAATTCTCGATATGATACGTTTTACAGTATCGGCTGCAAACCTCGTAAAGTTTTACGGTGTTAGAGCTGTGCCTGCCTCCGACAACGATCATGATATCCGAGCTTTTTGCAAGCTCAGCCGCATCGGACTGACGCGCATCGGTAGCGCTGCAAATCGTATCCGCAATAAAAATATCCGGATCATTCTTCGGGATCACATTTAAACACTTTTCCCATACTACTATATTATACGTTGTTTGCTCGACAAAAGCAAGCTTTTTTCCGAATTTTTTGTAGCTATTCTCAAAAAAGTCACTTAGCTCAACGTTATCCTTAAAAACAAGATAATTTTGGTCACAATGACCAACAATTCCCTGAACCTCCGGGTGGTCTTTATCACCTGCGATCAGTATAAAGTAACCTTCCTTCGTTTTTTCGGACACAATGTGGTGAATTCTCGATACAAACGGACAGGTCGCGTCAAGCATTCTGTTGCCCTTTGCCTCTATCTGCCTGTAAACCTCTCTGTCAACTCCGTGAGAGCGAATAACAACGGTTTCGCCCTCCTCAAGCTCATCAACCGAGCTTATAATGCGCGCGCCTTTTGCCGTCATATCATCAACAACGTCCTGATTGTGGATTATCGGTCCAAGAGTCGCAACGCGAGTTCCCTTTTCAAGCTCCCCGTAGACCATTTTCACGGCACGGTCAACGCCGAAGCAAAAGCCTGCCGACTTTGCAACTGTTACCTTACTCATTCGCACTCTCCTCCGCAGCGGTCTCACCCTCAACGAGCAGCTTGATATCCGCCATATAACGATTCTTCAGCCTTACAAGCTGGCGCGGATTCGGGTTATCCGATATCTCGGCGTAATCCTGCGGCATTATCGGCTCTCCATACCTGACCGTAAGCTTAGTGCGGAATTTCAGCTTGTCGCCGTAAACCACACCTACGGGAATTATCGGCTTTCCCGAACGTGCAGCGATGAGAGCCGCTCCCGTGTGTCCCTTGTGGACTTTTCCGTCCTTTGAACGCGTTCCCTCAGGGAAAATCATGAGACTCCTGCCCGATTCAAGCTTTTCGACAGCAGTGTCGATAACCTTTGAATCTCCCTTTCCCCTCGCAACCGGAAACGCTCCGAGAGCGCGTATCAAGGCGGCAAACGGCTGTTTCTCAAAAAGCTCCTCCTTAGCCATGAACGAAAGCTTTCCTCGCGCCGCACAGCCTACAAGAGGCGGATCGGCGTAGCTGCGGTGATTTGAGGCGTATATGACGCTTGTATTCTTGGGAATATTTTCCCTGCCCTCAAAGTGGATATTGTAGACGATGTGAAAGTAGACTCTAACCAAAAATTTTACAAAAGCATACATCACGCAATCCCTCCGCCAAGCTTATTGTTTATTATGTCAATTATTGCCTGTGCAGACTGCTCAAGATCAAGCTCCGTGGTATCGAGCAGAACTGCGTCCTCTGCCTGCTTCAGCGGAGCAGTCTCGCGGTTCATATCCTGATGATCACGCTTTACAATGTCGTCGAGTATCTCCTGATATGTCGGACAATCGGGCTTCTGTGAAAGTTCCCTGTAACGTCTGTTTGCGCGTTCCTCGGCCGAGGCTGTGAGAAATATCTTCACATCAGCATCCGGCAGGACTACCGTGCCGATATCTCTGCCGTCCATTATCACGTTGTTCTCCGCCGCTATCTTCTGCTGAGTGCCGAAAAGATACTTTCTTACCGCAGGAATTGCGGAAGTCCGGGAGGCTGCCATGGAGATCTCGGGAGTTCTGATATGGTCGGAAACATCTCTTCCACCGAGAAAGACTCTCTGCGCTCCGTCAATGAATTTCAGCGAAACATCGGCTTTTTCCAAAGCTTGCTCAATGTCGTCGTCCGCAATATTGTTCTCGGTGATAAACAGAGCGATCGTCCGATAGAGCGCTCCCGTATCGACATAAATGTACCCGAGCTTTGCCGAAACCATTTTCGCGATCGTGCTTTTTCCTGCTCCGGCAGGCCCGTCTATAGCAATATTGATACTTTTCATTATCTTCTCCTTTAAGTTATTCGTACTTTACCTCTGCCCCGAACGGCATGAGCGCGAGTTTCGCAAGCTTGAACATCTGCATACCGAACGGTATCCCGATAATCGTACAGCAGAGAAATGCACCGTGCAGCACATACCCTACCGCCATAACGAGTCCTGTCAGAATAAGCCATATTATATTAACGATCATTGAACCTGCTCCGCCGCCGTACTCAACAGTTTTTCCGAACGGGAAAAACGCCAGTCCCGCGAATTTGAAGCATTGCAGACCGACAGGTATGCCGACTATCGTAATGCACCAGAGACAACCTGCGAGAACCCATGAGAGACCGCTCGTTAATCCGCCGAAAATAAACCACAAAACATTTCCCAGACAACTCATAATATCACCTCTCTACATATAAAGTGCCGCGCTGTAGGCGGTCGAAAACGCTATTTGCAGGTTAAAACCGCCCGTATATGCGTCAACGTCTATTACCTCGCCTGCAAAAAACAGTCCGCGGACAAGCTTTGATTCCATTGTGTGCGGATCTATCTCCCTGACCAAGATACCTCCGCTTGTCACGATTGCCTCATCTATCGGACGGAAACCCGAAACTCTCACAGGAAATGCCTTTATCAGTTCGCCGAAACGCCTGCGCTGTTCCTTGGTAACGCTGTTTATCTTCTGCTCCTCAGGAATTCCTGATAGTCTTGTTATCACAGGAATCAGTTTTGCAGGGAGAAGCTTTCTTATGCCGTTAATGAAGTCACGGTTGAGATTTTCCGCGAAATCACGCTGTATACGCGCGTCAAGCTGTTCACTGTCGAGCGCGGGTTTTAGGTCTATCGCGAGATGATAGCGATTCGGTTTCATATCTCTTATATGAGAACTTGCACTGAGAACAAGCGGCCCTGAAACTCCGAAATGCGTGAAAAGCATTTCCCCGAATTCGCTGAAGATCGGCTTGTCGCCGTCATAAACAGTAAGAGTTACATTTCGCAGGGACAATCCCATAAGTTCCGCGCAGAATTTGTCAGGCGACACAAGCGGTACGAGACTTGGTTTCAGTTCTGTAACCGTGTGACCCGCTTTCTCCGCAAATCCGTAGCCGTCTCCGGTCGAACCCGTTTTCGGGTACGAAGCTCCGCCGCTTGCGATAAGAACGGAGTTGGAACGGTACTCCTCACCGCCTGCTCTGACTCCCACACAAGTTCCGTTCTCTATAATAAGAGACGAAACTCGCTTATTTATCACGCGCACACCGAGTTTTTTCATCTCACGTTCAAGTGCGTCCGCAATGTCGTCCGCACGGTCGCTCACTGGAAAGACACGGTTACCGCGCTCTGTTTTGAGCGGAACTCCGAGTTCCTCGAAAAAGTTCATAACATCGCTGCTGTCACAGGCGGAAAATGCACTGTACATAAACCGCGGATTCACGGAGATATTTTTCATGTGCTCCTCTGCGGAACTGTTATTGGTGACGTTACAGCGCCCCTTTCCTGTTATGCGGAGTTTCCTGCCGAGCCGCTCGTTCTTCTCAAAGAGCACAACGCTCTTGCCGAACCGAGCCGCGTGAACCGCCGCAAAACAGCCTGCTGCTCCGCCGCCTATTATAATTGCATCAGTCATTGTCTTTGTTCATCAGCCTGTACAATCTGCTGCGTACAGCGCTGCGCCTTTCATTAGTTGCTTTTTCATCAACGGTGTAGATTCCGTCCGCAAAGTTAAGGATATCTCCCTCGCGGGCCTCTGCCGGCAGCTTTTCGCGCGGTATCTCAACCATTTCACCGTCCGCTTCAAGAACAGCGATGTTATCCTCAAATCTGTCGATTACTGTCATTTCAGTTCCTTTCGGTATTTACCTCAACATTTTCTCCGTCCGAAGTCATTACGACATTGCCGTTCTGATCGGTGCGGAATATCCTGTCGGTGTATGCGGATATCCTGTCAAGAGCCTCCTGATTCGGATGACCGTAGGAGTTTCCCGCGCCGCAGGATATCACTGCTATCTCAGGGGAAACAACATCGAGGAACTCCTCCGAGCTTGAATAGCGGCTGCCGTGATGTCCGGCTTTGTAGACTGTTGCATGGGTAACTGTTCCGTTTTCAAGCATTTCTTTCTCCGAAAGTTCCTCTGCGTCACCTGTAAGCAGGAACGAAGTTCGTCCGAAGGTGATGTCAAGGCTCACGGAATAGTTGTTCACATCGCTGTATCCTGTCGAGCACGGAGCAACAACTTCAGCAGAAGCTCCTCCGACCGTGATGATCTGCCCGAGCTGAGCCTGCTCTATCGTAACATTCTTTGATTCGCAGGAATCGAGAAACTCCTCAAAATATTTTGAGGTCGGTATATCATCGTCCGCAAGCGCAGGCATTATAACCTCACCAACGTCAAAAGTATTTATCACCTCTGCCATGCCGCCCATGTGGTCGGAATGCGGGTGGGTCGCGACAATATAATCAATCTTATCAACTCCCACACTCGTCAGATAGGAAGTGACCTTGTCCGCCGCAGAGCTTTCACCGCAGTCTATCAGCATGGTCTCGCCGTTTGAAATGACAAGAGTGGAGTCCCCCTGCCCTACATCTATAAAGTGAACCGAGAGAGTTCCGTCAGCATCTATGTATCCGCTGTTGTCCTCAAAGTACTTTAGCAGCACCGTGCCTGCAATGATCAGGCAGATAATGAGGAAAAACGGAAGTCCTACTTCCTTTTTCCCTTTCTTTTTGGCGTATTTTCTGATGATCTGCTCCTGCCGTTTGGTGATGACGGGCGCTTTTGCCCGTGCTGTGGAGCTTTTCCTTGACGTGGTGGCTTTCCTTTTCCCTGCCATGAGGATCTTTCACTGCCCTTTCTGTAATTCTGTGTATCGTCTTCAACGAGACATTTCGGCGATTTTCCGATCAGATCGCGCCTGCCTGCCTTTTTAAGGGCTTCAAGCACCAATTCTTTGTTCTGCGGTCGGAAATACTGGAGCAATGCTCGCTGCATCGCCTTTTCCTTTGGTGTTTTCGGAACATAGACCTTTTCCATTGTGTACGGGTCAAGTTCGGTATAGAACATAGCCGTTGAGATAGTTCCGGGAGTCGGATAAAAGTCCTGAACCTGCTCGGGACGTATCTTGTTTTCCTTCAGGAACAGCGCAAGTTCTATCGCCTCGCTAAGTGTACTTCCGGGGTGCGATGACATGAGATACGGAACGAGATACTGCTCCTTTCCGATACCTTTCGTGACCTCGTAGAAACGCTTCTGAAAGCGTTTGTAGGCTTCAATATGCGGTTTTCCCATTTTATCAAGGACTACTGCGGAGCAATGCTCCGGCGCGACTTTAAGTTGTCCGCTGACGTGATACTTTATGAGTTCACGCATGAATTCATCGTCCTTGTCCTCTATAAGGTAGTCATAGCGGATACCCGAACGTATAAACACGCGCTTTACGCCCTTGACTGCGCGAATTTTACGCAGCATATCGAGGTACTCGGAGTGATCCACCTTTAGCGCAGGGCACGGAGTCGGCGCGAGACATTTCTTGCCCATGCACAGTCCCTTGCTGAGCTGCTTATCACAGGAAGTCCGCCTGAAATTAGCTGTCGGGCCTCCGACATCGTGTATGTACCCCTTGAAATCGGGCATTTTCGTGATCCTCTCCGCCTCTGCGAGAACTGACTCCTCACTTCGCACGGTTACTCGCCGCCCCTGATGAAGCGCGATCGAGCAGAAATTACAGTATCCGAAACAGCCGCGGTTGTGGGTTATTGAGAAACGAACCTCCTCAATGCCGGGAACTCCGCCCTGTGACTCATATGAGGGGTGATAGGCTCTCATGTACGGAAGTGCGTAAATGCGGTCAAGTTCCTCCGTTGTAAGACTGTATGCGGGCGGATTCTGCACGAGCATCATATTGCCGTGACGCTGGATAACGGTCTTGCCGTAGACCTCGTCCTGCCAGTCGTACTGTATCTTCACAGCCTTGGCATACTCGGTCTTGCTGTCACGAACCTGTTCAAATGACGGGCACTGCGCCGCTCCGAGCGGCGTGTTGACAGGTTCGGTAAGGTAACACGTTCCGCGAACATCATGCATATCGGAAATTTTCTCGCCTGCCGCCAGACGCGTACAGACTTCTTCTATCTGATGTTCGCCCATGCCGTACATGAGAAGATCCGCGCCGCTGTCCACGAGAACAGACGGGCGAACTCCGTCGTCCCAGTAATCGTAATGTGCAAATCTACGCAAGGAAGCCTCAAGTCCGCCAATTGCTATCGGAATATCGCCAAAATACTCACGGAGTTTCTGACAATAAACGATGACTGCGCGGTCGGGACGTTTTCCTGCAACTCCGCCCGGGGAATACTCGTCCTCCGAACGCTTTCTCTTGGCCGCCGTATAGTGCGCGACCATTGAGTCGATGTTTCCCGCAGTAACAAGAAACGCATACTTTGGCGCACCGAATTTCTTAAAATCCCTGTCCGTATGCCAGTCGGGCTGCGAGATTATGCCAATTTTAAATCCAAGCGACTCGATAAGCCTCGTTACAATAGCCGAACCAAAACTCGGGTGATCGACATATGCGTCACCCGTTATGTATATAAAATCGAACTGCTCGATACCAAGCTCGTCCATTTCCTTTCTTGTGATAGGCAGAAAGCCCTCGTACATTATATCACCTCATTGATCCTTCAGGCGACACCGTACAGACTTGCGCGATGTTGCCTTGAATATTTCAGCCGCTCTACTCCATTCGGCGGAGTTTTCTCTCATCATACTGCATTTTGGACATAAGAACGTGTCTCGGCTTTGCTCCTTCGCTCGGACCGATAACGCCCATTTCTTCAAGCTCATCCATGATTCGGGCAGCTCTTGCATATCCGAGTTTCAGCTTTCTCTGGAGCATTGACGTGGAAAGCTGTCCTGCATTTACGGCGACTTCCATAGCGCGCTCAACGTAATCCTCGTCGCTTCCTGCGGCAAAGTCTGCGGAATCGTCACCGCCGCGGCTTTCTCCTTTTGAAACAGGCACAAACGACTCAACTTCCGCGATAATGCTGTCGTCAAATTCTCCCTGAACCTGCGACTTTATGTATTCTATCGTTGCCGAAATATCCTTGTTTGAAGCGAAACAGCCCTGAACTCGCACAGGCTCGCCCGTGCCGATAGGCATATAGAGCATATCGCCGTTTCCGAGAAGTTTGTCCGCGCCTGCCATATCGATAATCGTTCGCGAGTCTATCTGCGACTTTACCGAAAGTGCGATACGGCTCGGAATATTTGCCTTGATAAGTCCTGTAATTACATCTGTGGTCGGTCGCTGAGTTGCAACAACAAGGTGCATACCTGCGGCACGTCCCATCTGAGCAAGGCGGCAAATCGAGTCCTCGACCTCTTTGCCTGCCACGAGCATCATGTCGGCAAGTTCGTCAATGAAAATAACTATCTGCGGGATCTTCGCCATATCGCCGTCAAGTTCCGCAAGCTCGTTGTATGACTTGAGGTCATTAGCTCCGGCGTCAGCAAAAGTCTGATATCGGCGCATCATCTCATTGACTGCCCAGCCGAGCGCTCCTGCCGCTTTTTTTACGTCTGTGACGATAGGAATAAGCAGGTGCGGGATTCCCTCGAATATCTTGAACTCAACAATTTTCGGGTCGATGAGAATGAGCTTAACCTCATCGGGCGTTGCGTTGAACAGGATACTCATGATTATCGAACGGGTACAAACGGACTTTCCCGAGCCTGTTGTACCTGCAATGATAACATGGGGCATTTTCGCTATGTCGCCCAGAATTATATTGCCCGTAATGTCCTTTCCTACCGCGAAAGTAAGCTTGCTCTTGGATTCGCGGAACTCGTGTGCCGAGAGAATATCCCTAAGCGAGACCATGTCCTTTACCTCGTTCGGGATCTCGATTCCTATAGCCGATTTTCCCGGAACTGCGGCAATTCTTACACCCTGCGCGGCAAGGCAAAGCGCGATATCGTCGGCAAGTCCCGTAATTTTCTTCACCTTTACGCCAACTCCGGGCTGGATCTCGTATCTTGTGATCGCAGGACCGCGAAAAATGTCCTTTATCTTCACCTCAACGCCAAAACTGCGCAGAGTATTTACGATTATATCCGCCTTTGCCCGCATTTCCTCTACCGCCTCTGTACGGTTGACCTTGACCTCTGACGGCGTGAGCAGATCAAGAGGAGGCAGGATATATTCCGGCTTTTCGCGCCGAACAGGTTCTGGGACTTCCGTACCACCTTCAAGCGGAATATCTATTGCCGACTGCTCAGCTTTCTTGTCAGCAGCGCGGCTGATAAGAGCTTCAAGCTGCTCGTCCTTCTCGGAATCGGCAAGTATATCCTCGTTTTTCTCCGTCTGACCCGTGATTATATGGTCGCTCGGCAGCGGAATATCCATATCAAATCCCCCAAGATCAACATTCGGAACTTCCTCCTCGATCTCAGGCTCTGCCTTCTTGCGAGGTTTTCTGCGGCTGTTGACAATGTTGATAGCTTCCATGTCCTTGTCAAAGCTCTTTTTCTCACGATCGTCGCTGTAATCATCGTCCTCCTCAAAAGCATCGCCGAATTCTCCGCCCATAAGCATATTCTGCATACCGTCAAAGAAGCGCTTTATCCACAAAAACGGCTGCGCAAGAAGTTTCAGAAAGTCTATCAGTCCCTTGCCCGAGAGCAGCATACCAAACACGAAAAAAAGCACCGCTGTGCAAATTTTCGCGCCAAGCTTGCCCATGAGTTTCAGCAGCGGATACGCAAGGAACACGCTTGCGATCCCTCCGCCCTTCAGCGCCACTCCCTCCTCGTAAAGCTTGGTCAGGAAGTGCCACAGACTGCCGCTCGGGACTTCGCCCACAAAAAAAATCTGAAACGCGGCACTTGCGAGAAAAGTCATCGCTATTCCCCAGCCTGCGCGTCCCGAAACGCTCTCTGAACTTTTTTCCATGCCTATCAGCACGGACGTATATATGAGTATGACAGGCACGGCAAAGACTGCCACACCGAACATTCCCAGAAGCAGATTATGTATTTTCAGCCAGCCTGCCGAACCCTTTACCAAAGTCATGAGAGCTATAAGAACTCCCGCCGCAAAGAGTATCACTGACCAGAACTGATTGTCGCGGTTCTTAGTCCCCGTGATGCCGTTCTTGGATCTTGACGGTTCAGACTTGGGGGCACTGTCAGTTTTTGTCGTTGCCGCGGACTTCTTTTTTGGGGTCGTGCTTTTTTTTCTTGCTTCTGCCATTATTGATCTGTTTCCTCCGTTGTTCTGTATTTACGGCACTTTCTGTCTCTTTGTGCCTTATCATGGTCAGCATATCAGAGCGAACTCACTCATGATATGCTGATCTGTAAAATGCTGTTTATCCGTTAATCTTTGTATCTCTTTTCTGACGATTCTATCATGCTGTAGAGACAGTCCATTGCATCGCCAAGTCCGCCCACCTCGTCAATAAGTCCGAGACTGACTGCCTTTTCGCCGTCAACGACGCTTCCCACATCCATGACAAGCTCCTCGGTATTCATCATCAGACGGCGAAAATCAGCTTCGCTTATGCCGCTGTTGGAAGTCACAAAGCTGATTATCCTGTCCTGCATTTTGTCAAAATAGGACAGCGTCTGCGGAATTCCGAGTACAGTCCCGTTCATTCTCACGGGGTGGATCGTCATTGACGCTGTCGGAACAATAAACGAATGCTTCGCACTGACTGCAAGCGGCACGCCTATTGAATGTCCCCCGCCTACTACTATCGAAACCGTCGGCGTTTTCATGCCTGATATAAGCTCCGCTATCGCGAGTCCCGCCTCAACATCACCGCCGACTGTATTGAGAATTATGAGCAGTCCCTCGACACTTCTGTCCTGTTCGATCGCTACAAGAGCCGGAATAATGTGCTCGTATTTTGTAGTCTTGTTCTGCTCCGCAAGAACGTAGTGCCCCTCAACCTGACCTATAACGGTAAGGCAATGTATGAGATGCTTGGCGTTCTGCGAAACACTCTGCCCGAATTCTCTGATAAGCTCCTCGTCCTGACCGGTCTCATTGGACGAATTTTCGTTTTTTTCTTCATCTTTCATGCGTAAACACTCCCATTCGATTTTTTACTATTATGTGCAAAACCGCAGCAGAGTATACATATTAATTATACCTATTTTCGCTTAAAAAGTCAAGCAAAGTATTGACGTAAAATATATCAACAAATAGAAAAAGCCGTCCCCTATGAGCAGGAACAGCTATATTCGGTCAAAAAGAAAAAGGCCTCTCAAAAAGAGAAGCCTGAAGAATAATGATGGACTGATCCTGTATAATAAAACTTGACACATTAACCGCAAGGATTTTGAAGTTAAGCAGCGATAGTCAAAGCGGAATAGAACCTACGCCGTTTTACAGCTGGTGGAATCCCGCCGATTGCCGAGCAGATCCTGCGGTTGCTCCAGTAGCTCATAAAATATAGCCAGACCATCGTTTTGCTTGTGATCAAGCGTACTGTTAAATTTTAACTTTTTCATTTTTCCTCCTGTCATTTTTTGCAGTCTTTTTTGCTTTTGTTATGCACCTCGTATAATAGATTTTAGTGTAGTTTCAAGAGCCCCCCAATGAACCTCTGCTACGCTTGGTTGAGAAGGGCAGCATTGAAATCGGAATGAGCGTAGCGAATGGAGATTTCAATGCTGCGGCGGAGTTCCGCCGGGCTTAATCAAACAATCAACAGGCATTCACATACCCATGATAAAATAGCTGTGATCAGCAGGAAAAAGTTCTGTTTCACCTCAGTCGAGCCGCATGGCTGCTTCCGTAGAGAGTCTGTTCCCCAGAGTTGTGAGTTAGCTGCTTACACGTAGGCTGTTTATCCGGGATGTGTTCCATCCGTTTTTACAGGCAGTACGGATCATCGCATCGGAGCGCCCCAGAGTGGATTCTGATAAGCGAAGTTGATGATGCCACAGTATCATGGGTAGCTGAATGCCTGTTGATCGCAAATCCCGATGAAGGGAGATGAAAATTGTGAATCAAGACAAACTTTATGTTGGCATTGATGTCAGCAGCAAGAATAACGTCTGCTATCTCATGTATTCCGACGGCAGTAAACATAGCTCGTTTTCTGTGCCGAACAACAGGAATGGTGCAAAAATAATTGTTGACAGAGTTACCTCTGTGCTTCTCTCGCAGGACATTCCACAGGTTGTGATCGGTATGGAAGCGACTTCCGTTTACGGCGACAATCTCATGCGTTTTCTTCGTGAAAGCAGCAGCCTTGGACGATTTGAACGAAGCCTGCATATGCTCAATCCTAAGCAGGTCAAAAAGTTCCGTGATGCCTATTCCAATCTTCCGAAAAACGATCATGTTGATTCCTACGTTATTGCTGACCACCTTCGCTTCGGCAGAATCAATAAGGAGGTCTACATGGACGACTACAAGTATCAGGCACTCAAAATGTATACAAGAGCGCGTCACCAACTCGTACAGGAACTGACACGGGAGAAGATCTTCTCAGACAAATTCGGTGCTACGTCAACGGCTCAGATCGAGGAGTTTTCTTCGCTCGATGAGCTTGCATACATGAGTACCGATGAGCTTGTAGATTTTATCCGTAAAAAAGGGAAAAATCATTTTGACGATCCGGAAGAAATTGCAGAAGCTGTTCAGCGTGCTGCGAAGAATTCTTATCGTCCGCCGCAGGTCATTGCAGACGCCAAGCAGATGCTCGCCATATCTATGAACACCATCCGTTTGCTTCAGAAACAAATCAAGGAGTACGACAAGGCGATTGAAAAGATGCTGGAAGCATTCCCACAGACACTTACCTCGATCAAAGGTATCGGCAATATTTACGCTGCCGGAATCACAGCAGAGATCGGCGATATTAACCGTTTTCCAAGTCAGGCAAGCCTTGCAAAATACGCAGGTCTTGTCTGGACACAGCACCAGTTCAGTGACTTTGAAGCTGAGTACAAACGTATGATCCAGGTCGGTAACCATCATCTGAAATACTATTTGTGCGAAGCTGCAAACGCTCTGAGAAGATGCGACCCGGAGTTCAAGCGCTTCTATGCTCTCAAATACAAAGAGGCTAACAAGCACAATCACAAACGCGCACTCGCTCTCTCTGCCAGAAAGTTGGTCAGGTTAGTCTATACACTGCTGAAGACTAACCGCCTGTATATCCCACCGGAGGAGTATTGATCCGGCACCTCCAGCCCGTCGAAAAAATTTTTCGGCGCAGGCTTTAGTAGGAGATACCCTTTTTGTCTCTTCTTAGGCAGAATGTATGGATTTCTTCCTTGTTTTTCTACTTTTTGCCTATTGACATTTTACCGTAGGACTCCCTCAGAAAACAAAAAAAGCCGCTTTGTTTAACATCACCTTAATTCGTGATATCAGACAAAACGGCTGATGTAGTATAATAAAAGTTGACACCCTAACCTCAAAGGAATAAAATAGGAAAAGAAAAAATGGAGGAAAAAGGGATGTCAGAAAATAAACAATATGAAAATGAGTACAAGGTGCAGGCAGTAAAGCTTGCAAAAAAGATAGGTGCGGTAAATGCAGCGAATGAACTTCAAATTCCTGTAAATACGCTGTACGGCTGGATCAGAAAAGCAAGGATAGGAAGCCTTGATATTGGCTGCGGAGAACGCAGCCCGGAAGAATCTCTGAATATCGCCGAAGAAAACCAGCAGCTGAGGAAGCGGATCAAAACATTGGAAAAGGAAAACAAACGCTTAAGCGAAATGAATGCGTTTTTGGAGGATCTGCCTGACGCTCTCTCGCTCTTTCAGAAGTGTTTCCAAGGCTGCCCCATGCAATGATAATGGCATCGCTTGTCACCGCATACTCCTCGATTATTTCATCACAGCCCTTTGCAATCAGGTCATCGTCAGAATTAAATCTGAGACTAAGTTTCGGCGTAATGCGGCTATACAGGTTTACGATGTTCACACTGCCGAAACCGAGTTTATGCAAATTGTTCAGCACAAGCATGGTCGTCATGTCCATGCAGAGCGTGTCAGCGGTGTTCGGGTTGATCATGATGATCATAGCGCATTTGCTGTTCTTGTCCCACTCACGGCGCAGAAGTAAGCGGTGTTCGCCGTCATCGGAAAACAGCGCCTTGCTTTTCATTACTGTTGTTTCAGTTTTCATAATTCACCTCTCAAAAAAGTTGGCGGAGCATTACACTCCGCCGCTGTGGTTATTTTCGCTTTCTGATAATGCCGATGATGTCGATGATAACGCCGACTGGAGCGAACTATGAACGAGGACCCCGACAAGAGGTTTGACAGCACGCTGCTTAAAGCACGAGGCATTTATGCCAAGGACTTCCAGCGCTATTGCAATGAACTTTGTCTTTCTCCTCAGGCTCGCGCAAAAATTGCCAATATCGGAATGCAGCAGCAGGAAGATAAGAGCTTACTGCTCGAAATACTGGGAGGCGATGAAGATCAAGATAGCAGAGATGTATACCGTTGAACGTGACAGTAAGGAAATAGTTATGGAAGAACGGTTCATGTACTGTGATCCCGAAGGAAGAGCCGTTGACCCTCATGATATAGAACTGCGCTACAATCACAATCATGATTCCAAGGGGAGATTTTGTTCAGGTATTGGCGGCGGACGTTCTAACGGTGGTGGAAAATCCGGGAAAAGTGTTGACAAATCTGGGAAAACAGGTATAATAAAGACAGGAACAGTGAGCGGAGGATTAATACCCGACAGCGATGATGCACAGGCTCACGCTGAACGATATTATGAATCAGTTCGTAAAATGAAAACTGATGTCAGAAACATCGCACAGAACACAGGATTCAGCGAAGAAGATGTTTCACAGATAAAAAATCATGTTTTCGTTGATGAGCATGATCTCGGCGGAGATGTTCCTGAACGATTTTATCCAAATTATGCTATGTCACAATCGTGGCAAAGACTGATTGACGGAAAGAATATTCAAAAGCACGACATTACACTTTTAAATCATGAGAAAATGGAAAGTAAACTTATGAAGCTGGGCTATTCTCAAAAAGAAGCGCATGAGTTTACTGAGAAAGTCTATAATTATGCTAAAGAAAGTAGGGAGTATTATGCTGAAATTAATAAACATCGTAAAGAATAACAACACAATAGAAGCGGATTATATTCCTGAAACCAGTTCAAAATCTGCCCATATCTCTCTTGACATTGATACCGAGAAATACAATGCTGAGGATATAGAGGAGTATGGCTCAACATATAGCCGAATGGCTGCCAATGGTTTGATAAGAACGCTTAATGAGCTGAACAGTGGCAAGCGAGAAAAATTGCCAAGCGAGAGACTCGTAATGTGGTATTGAATAACCGATAAAACCGTTCTCACATGAGAGCGGTTTTCTTATGCCTGCGAAAGGAGTGAAGCAGCGGCATGATAGAGGAAAGCCGAGCGTACAGATACGCTGTTCGATGTGCTGAGAACCAAGACCGCAAGGTTGGTATCTATGTTCAACGGCAATGTCTGCAATGGCTTGAAATAGTCAACGATAAGAACCCGAAAGCCTATATATCGCACAGTCAGTGGAAGAAGATCACGAAGATACTAAAAATTATCGTCCACCCTGACCTCAATTGCAGTATGCATGACGGTCTTGAAGATTACGCTATGCTGTTCATATATGCAATATTCTGCACCAAAAACGCCAAGGACAGCTACAGGTACTATCAGACCGCGCTGTTGGAAATTGCCCGAAAGAACTTCAAGACGTTCACTTCTGCGGTAATTTTTATAATCGGATTGCTGAGTGAGCCAAGGTTCAGCCGTTTCTTTTCAGTTGCTCCCGACCTGAAGCTATCGAGCGAGCTGAAAATGGCGATCCGAAAGATCATTAAGTCAAGTCCATATCTTGAAGATGAGTTCAAGATATTGCGCAGCGAGATCAGGTGCAAGTTGACGGATTCTGAATATACGCCGCTTGCATACTCGCAAGACAAAATGGACGGTAAGCTTGCAACTATGTTCCTCGCCGATGAGGTCGGAGCAATGGACAGCTATCCGCTCGAAGCAATGCGCTCCTCGCAGATAACGCTCAGAGAAAAGCTCGGCGTAGTTATTTCCACACAGTACCCGAACGATTTCAACGCAATGCTTGATGAGATCGACAAATCGAAAAAAACAATTGACGGTATTCTTTGACCCGCCCCCTGTCAAGTAGACAGCGCAAAAAACAAAAATATTCTATGTTGTG
>ERZ1027255.185-NODE-185-length-23509-cov-9.745075_pt1 | contig 23509 bp, 18 predicted proteins | sample MGYA00519261_ERZ1027255 | MGnify/ENA primary metagenome ERZ1027255 (study PRJEB26926, sample SAMN06164399) | human gut metagenome | biome: ENVO:00009003; feature: ENVO:2100002; material: ENVO:00002003 | host: Homo sapiens | place: USA | collected 2012 ...
ACGTCGAGTCTCGTGGGCTCGGAGATGTGTATAAGAGACAGACCATCACGCGCATAGAGGCCGATTTGTAGGCCGCCAAGACCAAATACGAGCACTACCTCTCCATCCGCCGCGAGAACCACGAATTCGCCCGCAAACAAGCACAGAAGCACCGCGAAATCCTCGCCCATGTCGAAGCCGAACTGAACCTACCAAAAAGCCTCCGCCGCTACGCTACGAAAGCTATGGAAGAATAATTCCGCTGTTTTATACAAAAGATTTTCTGGTCCTTTTGAAGGGCCAGAAAAAATGACTATATTTGCAGAGATTAGTAAAGCATGTCAAGTATAAGGTGTTAACAATCAATATATAATTCAGGTATTAAAGGGCCAGATAATGAGAAAGACGATTGAGCAACTCAAGACGATGCGCGAGACCGAAGATCACGTAGAGTTCAAGAAAGGCGAGCAAGGGAATGTCTCCTACAACGGAGGAAACAAGGTCAATCCTTCCGATAGACGCAAATGTATCTTGGGTTATGTCACCGCTCTTTGCAATGAAAAAGGCGGCTCACTGGTCATAGGAATGCATGATTCCTATCCTCACACGGTTATTGGAACGAAGCAGAACGAGGACGGCGTCGGTCTGCTCGAGTCCAGGATCTATAATGATACCGGCATCAGGACAGACATCTACGAGCTTTACGAGAATGACAAGCGCGTGTTGGTCATAGATGTTCCTTCACGCCCCAGGGGAAGAATCTTCAAGTTCGAAGATGTGCCGCTTATGCGAGTAGGAGAAGAACTGAAACCGATGTCAGATGAAGTATATCTCAGCATCATTCAGGAACAGGAGCCGGATTTCTCCGAGCAGTTTTGCGAAGGTGTTTCGATCGACGATTTAGACAATGAGGCCATAGAGATTCTGAAGGATAAGTATGCAAAGAAGCAGAAGAATCCCTCCTTCCGCTCTTTGGAAAACTATCAGGCACTTTCTGATTTAGGTCTAATCTTTCAAGGGAAAGTGACGAATGCGGCCGTTATCCTTGTCGGCAAGAAAGACATCATCAACAGCAAGTACCCTCAGGCAAAAATATCACTTGAATACCGGACGGGTGAATCTAACATCCACTTTGACGCCCGTGAGTTTTTTGATGGTCCTTACTATATCATGATTGACAAGCTTTGGGCTGCAATTAACTCTCGGAATGGTTCCGTTCCGGTCCGTAACGGCATATATAAGGATTACGACATTCCTCTTTTCAACGAAGACGTCATTCGTGAGGCATTAAACAACGCCATCGCTCATCGTGCCTACGATATTCAGGGAGAGATTGTCGTGAAACAATACCCAACGCAGATGATATTCGTCAATCCAGGCGGCTTTCCGCACGGAGTCACCATTGACAATATCCTCTATGTTCAGAGTACCCCGAGAAACCGGCTTCTTGCAGATGTCCTCTCAAAGACCGGTTTGGTAGAACGTTCCGGACAAGGTGTAGACAATATATTCTTGGACACTCTTTCCGAAGGTAAGCCGGCACCTGATTATAGCAAGACTGACGACTTCTGCGTTACGCTCATTCTGTCCTCCAAGATCGAGGATGCCGCGTTTTCTCAGTTTATCAACTCCATTCAAGATTCTCTCCCGGATGACGCAAAACTGAACGTCTATGATATTCTAACGCTGAATACAATCCGCCAGACTAAAAACCGTCAGTCTTTGGACAAGAAGATTGTCACGAAACTGCTTAAGGCCGGATACATTGAACAGCGAGGACGGACGAGTGGAACCAACTACATTTTGGGGAAGGATTACTATGAACTGTCCGGAAAAATGTCCGAATATTTCACTCTCACAGATTGGGACGAAAACCAGGTCTTGTCAATCGTCGCGTCGTTCCTGAAGAAGAACAAAACGGCCAAGATGGGTGATTTTGCCAATCTGTTTGTCGGCCACCTCACGAGAAAGCAGATTAGAAGCTATATTGAGAAACTTGTAGAAAATGGGATGCTCGCTTATACCGGAGAAGGTAAAATGCGGACATACTCATTGAGCAAACGATACGAGAGTGAGATTGCATTGATCACCAAAGCCGTCGAGATTGGTCTTAATGAAATCAGCAAGCAGGTAAAGGACCAGAAAAAGGACCAATAACAGAGCTGAAATAACGGTTATTTGCGCGTAATTGATTGATAATCAGTAAAAATAAAGGGCCAGAACCTTTAGCATAAGAACTGCGTCATCTCGTTGAGGTGGCGGCAGTTCTATTATCCAGTCAATTTGCCCGAATTCTACTTGACCCTCACAAAGTGCCGATATTCAGACCCCCACGTCCCCACGGAATACGTCGTCCCTTCCTTCTGTCAGACCATCTCCTTGGATGTCAATTTGACGAGCGTATAGGTGACATTGCTGTAGTCCGACATCTGCGGATTAATCGTGATGGTGCCCTTATTGATCAGGTCGATGGCATACCTGCCGCTGTAATCGTGCGGTTCGCCACCCAGCGCATCATAAGTGTGGAGCTGGTAATTATTGTTCCTGTCAAAGGTGTATTCCACGGAACCATCCATCGCAAAGACCGAGGGGGCATACTGCTCAGACCAGGTGCCCTCCAGTTTGCTCATATCCGGTTTCTCACATCCGCACAGCCCTGCCATCAGCAGTGCCACACATACAAAAGTCAAAATCTTTCTCATTAGATGCCAGACGTTTTGAGACGGATGCTTTTTGTAAGCGGCTCTGTAGTTGAGTGTTACAAATAAATGTAATTTGGCGCTCTCACTTAACCGGAAAATCCAGCGCTGTTTTTCCGGTCCATATTCCGGATTTTGTATACCTTTGCAGCATGAAAAACAAAAGATTTCTGGAGTGTTGCTGCACGGATGCGGCGGAGGCGGTCGAGGCCATGAGGGGCGGGGCCGGCAGGGTGGAGCTCTGCGAGGATCTGCCGTGCGGGGGAGTGACGCCAAGCCGCGCGGACATCGAAGCGGCACTGAAGGCGGTGAATATCCCCGTGAATGTGCTGATCAGAGTGCGTGGGGGAGACTTCGTCTATGACGAGACTGAGATCGAAGCCATGATCGGATCCGTGAGGATGTGCCGGGAACTTGGCGTGAACGGCGTGGTTGTCGGTGCCTTGAGGGCGGACGGAAGCGTTGACACAGAGGCAGTCGGAAGGCTGATAGCCGAGGCGCAAGGTTTGTGCGTCACCTTCCACAGGGCGTTCGACGAGTGCGCCGAGCCGTTCAGGGCGCTGGAGGACATCATCTCACTCGGTTGCGACAGGCTTCTCACGGCGGGACATGCTAGCAATGTCAACGATGGGGAGCGCACCCTTAAGGAATTGAACATCAAGGCTGGCGACAGGATCATCATCCTCGCCGGCTCTGGAGTGAGGCCGGGGAACATCGCCCGGCTTGAGGCATCAACCGGGTGCAAGGAGTTTCACTCCTCCTCCCATGGCCCAGACGGCAGAACCTCGCGCGAAGTCGTGGCCGCTATGGTTAATTATAATCAATGAATATGTCGGAAGAAACACTGAATGCCCCCAAGGAAGAAGTCTCCCTTTGGCAGATCTTTCTGGTTTTCGCAAAGCTTGGAGCCTTCACCATCGGAGGAGGCTACGCCATGATACCCCTGATCCGGGACGAGATGATAAAGAGGGACTGGATGACCGATGAGGAACTCCCGGACATCATAGCGATGGCCCAGTCCGCCCCGGGAGTGCTTGCCGTGAATATGTCCATTTTCGTCGGTCACAAACTCCACGGAGTGAAGGGAAGCGTGATAGCTACGCTCGGCTCGGTGATCCCGTCATTCATCACGATCCTGCTTATCGCTATGATATTCACAAACTTCAGGGACAATCCCGTTGTTGAGAGAATATTCAAAGGCATCCGTCCGGTGGTGGTGTCTTTGATCGCCGTGCCGATGATCAACATGGCGAGGAAGAACAACAAGACCTGGTGGGCCTGGGCTATCTCCATCGTGACACTTTTCCTCGTGGCGTTCCTGAGCTTCTCTCCGATCTACATCCTGCTTGTACTGATCGTGGTCTCGGCAAGCATTGCTGTCATCAAAAACAAAAAGGAGGCTAAAAATGACTGAGCTTGCTCTTATCCTCCAGCTTTTCTGGGTTTTCTTTGTGATAGGACTGTTCACCTTCGGCGGCGGCTACGCTATGCTGTCGTTCATCCAGACACAGGTCGTTGTGGCTCACGGATGGCTGACCGAGAGCGCTTTCACTGACATCGTGGCCATCTCCCAGATGACCCCGGGTCCGGTGGGGATTAACTGCGCCACCTACGTCGGCTATGAGGTACTGCACCAGGCCGGTGCGAGTCACCTTGTCGGGATCCTCGGCTCGCTGTCGGCCACGTTCGCCGTGATACTTCCGTCCTTTATGATCGTGCTGGCCATAGTCAAGTTCTATACAAAGTTCAAGAACAGCCGGGTCTTCGCCAGCGTCCTGGGCAGCCTCAGGCCTGCGGTCGTGGGACTTATCGGAGCCGCCGCCCTGATTCTGATGTTCTCCGTGGACTGGAACGGGCTCGTGCCTGAGATCAGCATAGTCAAGGAAAATTTCCCGGACTGGATCAGCTGGGGGCTGTTCGCGGCGGCCGTCGTCGCATCTATGGTCTTCAGGATCGGACCGATCAAGATAATCATCGCGGGAGGCATTCTGGGCTTGCTGCTGTATTGATAACCGAAAGAATTTCGTATCTTTAGCGTTTGCCGGCAAACTTGAAAGGATTTGCCTGTGTTTTTAAGGATTACTTTGTGCATGAATCAACGTTAAAATATTCAAAAATGAAAAAAGTCATCAACATCATCGCTCTCGCGCTTCTCTTCGCGTCTTGTTCAATGAAGGCGAAGGAATCCGAAACAACGATCAATGTCATCCCTTATCCTCAAAGCGTCGAGGTTGGGAAAGGTACGTTCAAGGGTGCCGGCGCCAATTTCAACTGCGATCAGGCCATTGATGCCAAGAGTCAGGAGATCATCAAGGAATTCGCCGACAAGATCACATTCGTCAGCGGAAGAATATGCTCCTACGCCACTCCGATGGGACTTGACAAGGACTACGACAAGGTGAAGGGCTTCATATTCCTTAATGACGCGAGTCTCGCGGAGGAGGAATATTCCATCGCCGTCAGCAAGATTAACTGCATCGTCCGCGCTTCTTCGTACAATGGATTCCTCTATGCGATCCAGACATTGAAGCAGCTCACGAGCGTCAATATTTTTGGTAATGAGCCGAACCCGGCGGAGAAGTTCCTCTTCCCTTGCGTGAAGATCCAGGACAAGCCTCGCTTCGGCTACAGAGGCATGCACCTTGACTGCTCGAGGCATTTCTTCTCCGTCGAGGAAGTCAAGAAGTATCTGGACATCATGGCGCTTTACAAGCTCAACCGCTTCCATTGGCATCTGACTGATGACCAAGGTTGGAGGGTTGAAATCAAGAAGTACCCTAAGCTCACCGAGGTAGGAGCGTTCAGAAACGGTACTGTCATCAAGAAGGATTGGGGCAGTAATGACGGCGTCCGCTACGGTGGCTACTACACTCAGGAGCAGATGAAGGACATTGTCGCCTACGCCGGCAAGTTGGGCATTGTGGTGATCCCGGAGATTGACCTTCCTGGCCACATGATGGGTGCCTTGGCCGGCTATCCGGAGCTTGGGTGCACCGGTGGCCCTTACGAGGTCTGGACCAGATGGGGCATCTCGGATCAGGTCCTTTGCCCCGGTAAGGATGGAATGTTCACTTTCCTTGAGGATGTGTTCACGGAGCTGATGGACATCTTCCCTTCTGAATATATCCACATCGGCGGCGACGAGTGCCCGAAGACCGAGTGGGAGAAGTGCCCTGCCTGCCAGGCCAGGATCAAGGCCCTTGGCATCAAGGCTGACGAGCGTCACACTGCGGAGCAGTTCCTTCAGAGCTATGTGACGGCACGTGTCCAGAAGTTCCTCAACGACCACGGCCGCAAGATCATCGGCTGGGACGAGATCCTTGAGGGCGAGCTCGCCAAGGGTGCGACCGTGATGTCATGGAGAGGCACGGACGGCGGCATCAAGGCCTCCGCTATGGGATTTGACGTCATCATGACGCCGAACACCTACTGCTACTTTGACTATTACCAGTCCCAGGACATGGACAAGGAGCCTTTCGGCATCGGCGGAGATCTTCCGCTTGAGAAAGTTTACGGCTACGAGCCTCTTGAGGGGCTTGACGCGGAGCAGCGGAAGCACATCCTTGGCGTCCAGGCCAACCTTTGGACTGAATATGTCGCCACGCCGGAGCATCTGGAGTACATGCTCCTGCCTCGTATGACCGCATTGAGCGAGGTGCAGTGGTGCAGGCCGGAGGACAAGAATCTTGACAGGTACAAAGCCGCTCTTCAGGCCGAGTCCTTCAAGATCTTCGACATCCTGGGCTACAACTACCGCAAATTTTAATTTTCAATGAATATGAGAAAGAACATCTTCACTATCCTGGCATGTGCCACCACCGCGGCCATAATGTTCGGCTGTGGCAGCGGAGCCAAGAAAGCCGCCGCCGAGGCTGCCGCCGAGAAGGCCCGCCAGGATTCAATCGCGGCCGCTGAGGAAGCCGCAAAAGCAAAGACAATCATGGAGACAATCGCCACTTTGCCGGAAGAGCCGGTTTTTGACATCGAGACCAATCTCGGTACAATCAAGGTTAAACTTTACAGCAAGACTCCTTTGCACAGGGAGAACTTCGAGAAACTGGCTTTGGGAGGCTACTACGACAGTCTTCTCTTCCACAGGGTCATCAACGGATTCATGATCCAGGGAGGCGACCCTTTCACGCGTGACACTTCCGCCGCTGCTGTGGCTAAGTACGGCCAGGGAGGCCCGGGATACACGATCCCCGCGGAGTTTGTCCCTGAATATACCCACAAGAAGGGCGCTCTCGCCGCCGCTCGCAGAGGCGATGTGGCCAACCCGAAGAAGGAATCATCCGGCTCACAGTTCTACATTGTGCAGGACGCTAATGCCTGTGCTCAGCTTGACGGTGCCTACACTGTCTTCGGGGAGACGGTCAGCGGCCTCGATGTGATTGACAGAATCTCTCAGGTGGCTACCGATCAGAGGGACAAACCTTTGATGGATGTCCGCATCAAGACAATCAAACTTGACGAAAGTTGTTTGCCGAAGGTGCAGATTACTGAAGAGGTCGCATCGGAAACGGAAAAAGATGCAGAATAACAATAGCAAAAAAGGTAAAAAACATCATTTCCGCCTTTTAGAGCAGAAAAACAGTAGTTTGGAACAAATTAAATTCATCCAACCTTGCTTGTTTTATAAAAAAGATATACCTTTGCAACGAATAGTTTTTTCATAGGTTAAGTTTTAGGTTAGAATTGCGAACGGGGTCTGCTGCGACAGCAAACCCCGTTCATCTTATATATTCATAAGTGATTAATAATGAGGCGGTTCCCCCCCCCCTGTGCGTGTCCTTTCATGGGAACGGCGACTTTCAGGTTGATTGGAGATGGGGTGAATGGCATGTTGGAACTATCATAGGAATGGAAAAAAATGCGAAAAAAGTGATAAAAAACAACTATCCCGGATTTTGTATGTCACAAAATCCGGGATAGCCGTTTTTACCTGTTTTTGACCAATCGTCCTATTTTTTCAACGACGGTGTGGAGTCCGGGGTGAAGTCGTTGGTGGAGTTGTTGGTGTCGATCAGCTTGCCGTCATCGCCTCTCTTGCGGAGGACGGACTTGCCGTAGCGCTCAGGGTCCTTGTCGATCTTGCCGCAGTGTGTCCAGCCGGCGTCGATGGACTCATCCCAACTGGTGTACTGGAAGTTCTCCTCGATGGCGGTGTTCACGCCGTCCAGAACCCAAGTGTTAGGAATCTTGTAGGCTTTGGAGATGTTCATCTCAAAGTCTCCGACGAGGGAGTGGTTGATGTATTTGCCTTCCCACTTATAGCCGGCGAGGTAGGATTCCTTTGTGACACCGTAAGGTGGCATAGAGATGATGTAACCCTCGAATCCTCTGTCGTGGAGAACCCAGATTGAAAGTGTGTAAGTAAACCAGATGTCAAGGTTCGGCACATCCGGGTTGTCCACATCCTGGTTGGATGATGAGGTGGACTTGTCATACCATTCGAAATCAGCGCCGCTCAGATCGAATGAGTTCGGATTGGTCGCCAGATGGTTCTGCGCGTTGTTCGCGATGATCAGGGATTTACCAGGCTCCACAGGAACATCGTGTCCGCCGCCAGGAATGACATAGACGGTTCCCACACCACAGGCCTCTTTCTTGATCGGATCCAGGAACTCAAACGGAGTCTTTGTGGAAGAAGGGTACTTTGCCTCTGAGATCATAAGGCCGTCAAGATAGAGAAGCTCGTCGGAGTTGTTCGTGATCTTAAAATACTGGTCCCCGTGGAACTTGTCCGGCTTGCCGGTTGTAGGAAGAGCGTTGCTGGTGAAGAACACTTCCTCGATAAGAACCTCGCCCGGCTCGATGTTTCTCCAGCTTTGCTCCAGAGAGACTTTCTCCAATTCCGCTCCGGCGGTTGTCTTGAGAACAACATCAGCGGTACGGTAAGCGTCGGTCCTGTTGGTGTCAAGCTGAAGGACGACACTGTCCTTTCTGGTCTCGGCCACGGAAATCCATTCCGGAGTCTCACCTACTTCATACACATAGCCCTGAACGGCAGGGAAAGCGACTCTGCCACCTTTGCCTCTGACCTTCAAAGCGGAAGACTCAGGCTGCTCCGGCGGAACAGGACCGTTCTGGGTGATCTTGAAAGATTGCAGTCCGAGAGCCGTGTCGAATGTCAGCGTAGAGGTTCTCGGGGTAGCGTCCTCGTAAGGCTCGACCGTGACGGTGACCTCTGTGTCGGAAGTTCCGCTGAGAGCCGAGACCGTGTACCAAGTGTCTGTCTGCGGCACCTGTGCCGTCCAGTCTCTGTTGGTGGAGATGAAAACTTTCTGCTCGCCTCCGTTGGCGTCAAACTTCAACTCCTCGGTTGAAATTGTGAAGACCGGATTTTCATCTTTGCAGGCCGCAAGCGCGAGCGCTGCCGAAAGGATCAAAAGTAACTTTTTCATAATCTATTAGTTGTTAACAATGATTGAATTCTTTTTCTAAAACGCCAGTCCTATCGCGGCGGTCAGAAACCCAGCGTGCCCAAAGCCGTCGATGGCTCTGAACGTGAAATCCGGCCTGAGGAAAACGGCGGTGTTCTGCCCGACCTTGCGCTGGATTCCAAGGCTCAGTCCGGCTGTCGTCCGGTCTGAGGTGATCATCGAATGAAAATGCTCGTAATGATCCAGAACCCTCGCTTCAGTGTACTCCGCCGGAATCGAAAGCGTCCCGGCCATCCCGAATGCGTGGTTGAACCTCACCTCGGCGCTGAACAGCCACTCCCTGCGCGACTTCCTCAAACCCGCGTTCAAACCCGCCTCCGCGAATCCGAAGGCCATCTCCCTTTTCGGGAATATGTATTCGGCGGACGATTGGTAATATTCAAAGTCCGGCGCCACGCTGATCGTTCCTGCGGCTGACGGAATCTCCACCGCGCCTTTAAGATTGGCGGACAGAATCCGGTTCCGGTACATAGTCAGGGAACCTAACACAGCATATTCCTTGTTCTTGCCCGTGTCGATGATGTTCTCCGTGCTTTGCCGCAGCTCGCAGCCTATCCCTGCGAGAACATTCCACTTCACAGAGCCGCTGAACCGTTTGTAACCGACAAGACCGTCCACTTTCTGAATCCACAGATCCGAGATCGGCACTTCATTGTTGGCGACCAGCAGACATTCGATGCCCAAGCTGTTGTAGGACAGCAATCCGGTCCAACCGTCGGGATGGCCCGGCGTGACCGTCGCGGAGACTTCCCAACCGTGGCCATTGTACCTGCTTGAGGTAAAGTCTCCCGCACCGTCGAATCTGGCGAAATGGCTTCCCAGACCTGTGAAATGCAGTTCCGAGGTGTTCGCCCCAAGCGGATCATAGAAACTGACATCCTGCGACTGTTTGTAAACCCTGAACGCGGCGTTAAGGTCAAAGACATAGCCTTTGGCCGCGATTCCACCGGTCAGCGCTGCGTTCAGGTCGGATGTGACCGATCTTGGACGCGGATCCACCTGACGGAACTCGTGCAGTGCCCTGTAACCACCGTAAACCCCGATGTGCGCCTTCCCGATCAGTCTGGACCAAGCTCCGTAGCATGAATATTGCTCCTTCTGGAGATTGCCGCCGATCGTGTCCACCATCACGTCCGGGTAGAGCAGCTCAAAATCCGATGTGGAGTTCCAAAGGACGTTCCTTTTCACCCCTCTTGAATATTCCGCCCCGGCCCTGACCGCCGAATGGTTCTGCAATCTGATCAATGAATATACCTTCACCGAACCCTGATCCAGCCCATCGCCTTCCTGTGGCAGTAGAGCGTCATCCTCCCGGCGCAAGTCATAGACCGCCTTGATCTCTGAATATGTCGGGATGTCCCAGAGCAGGAAACTGCCTGCGTTGTGGCCGGCGATCTCGCTTCGCCCCAAGGCACGGACAGGGGACAGATATCTCTCCGAGGCCGAGTTGACATCAGATTTATCTTGTCCACGGGCCGGTGTCACGGCCGCCAGAACTGTGAATATTATGCAGACGATCCTGTTCATTTCAGTACTGTCAATTCAAGGTTCAAAGTCTCCTTGTCGTTCAGCAAGGTCACGGAGGTCATCGGCGAGTTGTAACCCGCGAAACGTACCTTCTTGCGCTGACCGTCGCTGAACACAGCCTTGCCGTCGAAGGAGATCATATATATTCCTTTCCTGAGCTTGACCGTGGCGGTCCCGACCTGAAATGTCGGAATATCATATTCCTGCCTCGTGTTGAGGTCTCGGATGAATGACCCGTCAAGGGAATTGTCCACCTCGACCCTTTCAATTCCGGCGCTGACGGACGGGCAGGTCACGTTGAGGGTCACAATCGAGAATACGTTCTGGCCGGAGTCTTTCTCGCAGCCGCAAAGGACGACCGAAAGCATCAGGAGAATATTTCGTATGGTTTTGTGTGTCAGCATATTCATTAAAGTTTGAAGTTAAGCTCCATTCCGAAGTACGGCAGGACAGAACGACGGACGAGGATGCCCATATTCGTCCTGTAGTCAGGCGAGACATCCAGAATCTTGTTCACGAACAGGGCGCAGGAGATCTTGTCGTGGTAGATCTTCTTGGTGGCCTTGAGGTTGATGTTCATACTGAACGGGATTCTGAAATAGATGGACATCGAAGGGGTATATTCCCGGATCATCTGCGCCAGGATTCCGTTCGCGGCGGATTCGTCCGTGAAAGGGTGGCTCTCCAGATTCTTGTCGATGTAGGATATCGGGCGGGCGTCTTTCGCCGTGTTCTGGCTTCCGGTGAACCATTGGCACTGGAACGAGGTCGAGAAGATCATCCCAAGCTTCGGGATCTGGGTGTCGAACATAAAGTTCGTGTTGAACACCTCGCGCAGGAAACCGTCCGTGTCCTTGTAGTAGCCGACGTAAGGATAGGTCTTGCCGGCCACGACCACCGAAGGCCTGTAATATGTCGGCTGGCTGTTGCTGTACCTCGTTCTGAACCAGGCGCCGCTGACGGTGACCTTGGTCCTTATCGGGCGGATTCTCGGAGCGGACAAGGTGAACTCGATGCCTTCCTTGAGGGTGCGGCTGCCGTTAGTGTTGAATGAATATCCCACCAGAAGCGTGTCCGGAACCCACAGGGTCGTCTCCACGGAAGGCGGGCCGGTAAGGGTGCTCTTGTCGATCGTCTCCTCTTGGTAGTCCTTGTAGATGAGCCGTGTGAACTCGCTGGCGTACCTGAACCCGGAGGTCATATCCTCCCTGAAATAGTCGATGTTGAACGAGAACTCCCGGCCGACCTGCACATCGGCGGCGATCTCCCACTTGAAGTTCCTCGCCGCCTTGAGACCGAAGTTGGTAGGATTAATCTTCAGCACATAGACGTTGATCCTGCGAAGATTCTCCTCGACAGGCCAGTAGTTCATCTGAGTGACATCGTAATAGATAGGATCCGGATAAAGCTGATCCATCGTCGGGAACTTCGTGTGCCATCCGGCTCCTCCGGACAGTCCGACCTTGACATCCTTGCCGAGGGATTTCTCCAGCCTGAGGTTCAGCCTCGGGTCGAAGTACGGCTTCATATTCACTGAATATTCCTTTCCGGCTCCCGCCATCGCCGCCACCCTCACTCCGGCGAGCCATTCGGCCTTGAACCCGTTTCCGAAAGTCCAGACGGAATTGTCTTCGATGAAAGCCGACATCTGGTGTGTGGCCGGGATTGAGGAATAGTCTCTCGGGCGGACATTCATATCCACGGAGAACGGCCTCTCGGGATCGAATATGGTGCCTTTGCCGAAGTTCTTGTTGACATTCCACTGTGCACCGGCCTTGAATGTGTTTGAGATGCTCCCTAAGTCCTTGCGGAACTTCGCCGTGCCGTTGAGGTAAGCATAGAACGGCTTTCCGTCCACTTTCAGGGTGGCCTCGTACTTGTAAGGCACGATCGTGACATCGAACTCGCCCTCCTCCAGACTGGTCGAAAGCGGCATCGGTGAACTATATTCCACGAATTTCCATCTGTCGATCAGGTCTTTCTCGTAGGTCAGGGACCCTGTGATGTCGAGGCTTTGGAAGAACGATTTCAGGCTCTTGCTCCGGACTGTATATTCCCCGCCCAGCGCGAAGCGGCTGTAGTTGGACTTGTAGGTCTCGATCGGACCGCAGTCGCCGAAGTCCAGATTCTTGTCGGACTTCTGGTTGTCGAACGAACCGGTGTAGTCCAGGCTTCCACTGAGGGTTCTGACAAGCTCCCCGGTCCAGGTCTTGCCGATCCTGTAGCTTCCGGTCAGACGCTTGTAGTTCTGTCTCGTGTTCCTTGGATCCGCCCTGGAATCCAGAAAGTTACCGCTGAAGTTCATCGTCAGCTTGTCGGTCTTGCCCCACTCCAGATCCTTGCCGAGGTAAAAGAGCTTGCTCTTCATATCGGCCTTGAAGCGGGCTCTGGTGTCGTTGCCGCCCTTGCGCCGCTTTATGTTGACAAGGCCGCTGGTGAGGTCGCCATATTCAACTGAAGGGATTCCGCGGATGATCTCGACGGATTCCACATCCTCGGTTGTGATTGTGCGCATATCGACTCCGGCGTTGACGAATGATGATCCGTAGTTACTGTAGGCCGGTGTGGTCTGGAGGTTCGCGTCGTTGTTGACCGGAACTCCATCGATGAGGAAACGTGTTCCGAGGGATGAGGTGTTGTAGTTGTCACCGGAGACCGAAACAGCTCTCAAATCTATGGTCTTCGGAGTTGAGAATGAAGGATCTACGGAGCGTCCGCCTGGCAGCAACTCCAGCAGGTCAGCGAAACTTGACGGCTGGATATGCGCGATCGCGTCCTGCCCGATCCGTGACGAGCTTGTCAGCCCGTGGCTCTCGGTCGCCGTCACCACCACCTCGTTGATGGCGAATGAATCTTGGGCTAATGAATATCTTCCGTCCTTCCTTACCGCTGTGGTCAGCGTTTTGTAACCAAGACAAGTGATCTGAAGCGTCCCGCCGGTGGCCTTCAGCTTGAACCGCCCCAAAGAGTCAGTGACATCCCAGACCGCCTGGTTACCTTTTATGGTCACGGCGGCTCCGGCGACCGGCGAACCGTCCGCCTGATCGACAACGGTGCCGCCAACCTGGGCGAACGCGCTGATAGACAGCAACGTCGCCGCCACGATGATGGTTAATGACTTTATTTTTGCCTCGAACACTTTTTGATTTTCTTTTTTTTCAGGCTGCAAAATTATCATCAAACCAATCTTTGGTCAATGCCAATAAATTGGGAAAATATTCCCGCTTCTTAACCACTCTTTGTGATGGTGACCAGCACGGTGATGCGCCCTCTCTTTTTAGTGCCGTGGCACTTAACTGCTTGTTTTATAGCTAAATGACCGATATCATGGTCTTGGATTTGACACCAGGAGATGGCTCTTATAGTTGATAATCAACTTCTTGCCTGCCACGCTGGCGAATACCAACAGTTAGCGATTGTGAGAATCTTACAAAATGAATATTTTTGTATCGTAATTTGAAGGTGTTACTATGCTGGAGGAGTGGGATGCCGGCGGTGTTGGTGGCAACTGAGAGATAATTTTTACAGCAGGCAATCACTTGTCTGCGGGAGACAAGGTATATGAAACTTTCTGAACTGAAGACTGGAGAGGTCGGAGTCATCGCCAAGGTGAACGGCCACGGGGGGTTCCGGAAGAGGCTCATCGAGATGGGCTTCATCTCCGGAAAGCGTGTTGCGGTCGTGCTGAACGCTCCGCTTAAAGATCCTATTGAATATGAAATACTTGGCTACAAGGTTTCGCTGCGCCGCTCCGAAGCCGGACTGATCGACGTGATCAGCGAGGAGGAGGCCAAGGCCTCCGTTGACTCCAAGCAGGATTTCACGTCCATCTGCGACGTGGACTGCGATGAGGTCGCCGCGCTGAATCTGGAGATGGCCCGTCTGGCAAAGGAGAGGCACCACGTCATCCGCGTCGCCCTCGTCGGCAACCCGAACTGCGGAAAGACATCCCTCTTCAACATCGCCTCCGGCAGCCACGAGCACGTCGGCAACTACAGCGGCGTGACAGTGGACGCGAAGGAAGGGCATTTTGAATATGGCGGCTACAGGTTCGTCTTCGTGGATCTGCCGGGAACATATTCATTGTCAGCCTACAGCCCTGAGGAACTCTACGTCCGCAAGAACCTGGTCGAGAACGTGCCTGATGTCGTGGTCAATGTCGTGGACGCTTCCAACATCGAGAGGAACCTCTACCTCACTACCCAAGTTATCGACATGAACCTTCGTGTGGTGATGGCTCTGAACATGTACGATGAGTTGAAGGCGAGGGGAGACAGCCTCGACATCAAGCAGCTTGGCTATCTTCTTGGTGTGCCTGTCTGTCCGACCGTGAGCCGTGACGGGACCGGCATCCCCGAGCTGCTGGACACCGTGATCAAAATCTACGAGCAGCACGACGAGAGGCTGGCCCGACACATCCACATCAACCACGGCCCTGAACTGGAGAAGAGCATCGACCGCATCAAGCTCCTGATCCAGAAGAACCAGGACATCCGGGACAGGTACTCCACCCGCTATCTGGCCATCAAGTATCTGGAGAACGACAAGCAGATCGACGGGGTGATCGCCACCCTGCCGAACGCCGGCGAGATTGCCCGGGTGCGCTCCGAGGAGACGGCCCGCATCGAGAACCTGATCCACACGAGTCCGGAGTCCGCCATCGTCGATGCGAAATATTCATTCATCTACGGAGCCCTCGCCGAGACTTACACCCAGCATGTCGAAGCCAGGCCGCGGAAGACCGTCACCGACAGGATTGACGCTGTCGTCACGAACAAATGGGCCGCGTTCCCGATCTTCATACTCCTGCTTTACCTCATTTTCCAGTCCACGTTCACCTTGGGCAACTATCCGATGAACTGGATCGACTGGCTGGTGGGGCAGTTCGGGGATTTCGTCGCGAACTTTATGAAGGACGGCTGGTTCAAGGATCTTCTCGTGGACGGTGTGATCGCCGGCGTGGGAAGTGTGCTGGTGTTCCTGCCTAACATATTGATTCTCTATTTCTTCCTTTCAATAATGGAAGATTCCGGGTATATGGCGCGCGCCGCGTTCATCGTCGATAAGCTGATGCACCGCATCGGCCTTCACGGCAAGTCCTTCATCCCGATGGTTATGGGCTTCGGCTGCAACGTGCCGGCGATTATGGCGACCAGAGCCATCGAGAGCCGCAAGAGCCGCCTAATCACGATCGCCATCATCCCGTTTATGTCCTGCGCCGGTAGGCTGCCGATCTTCGTCCTCCTCGCCGGAGCCTTCTTCCCCCACAATTCCGCCCTCGCTCTTTTAGGAATATACTTCCTCGGAGTCCTGCTGGCGATTCTGTCGGCGGTCGTGCTGAGCCGTTTCATCAAGGAGGATGACCTCCCGTTCGTGATGGAGCTGCCGCCTTACAGGGTGCCGACCGGCAAGGCCATCTGGCGACACACCTGGGAGAAGGGAAAGCAATATCTTGAGAAGATGGCCACCACGATTCTCATCGGCTCAGTCGTGATCTGGTGCCTGGGTTACTTCCCGCGCTCGGACAAAGGCGCTGAGTATCAGCAGGAACATTCGTACATCGGCCAGCTCGGCAAGGCTGTCTCACCGGCTCTTGATCCGCTCGGATTCAGCTGGAAGATGGACATTGGCCTTTTGACTGGTGTCGTTGCGAAGGAGTTGGTTGTCAGTACTTTGGGCGTGATGTACGCTTCGGACGAGCCGGCTGTCTCCGGAGCTGTCGAGGCCGCCGACACGGATGTCCTTGCCGCCGACACCCAGCTTCAAGGCACATTGGCGCGCTCGGTCACCCTGCCAGCCGCGGTGGCCTATATGATATTCATTCTCCTGTATTTCCCTTGCATCGCTACCTTTGTGGCGATCAAGAACGAGACCGGCAAATGGCGCTGGGCCGTGGCGGTCTGCGTCTACACGATGGTGGTCGCCTGGCTCGCCGCCTTCATCGGCTTCCACATCACCGCACTGCTGATATAGAGGCTATTGAGGAATATTTAATATATTTGTAGGGGAGTTTCTTCTTCCTCCGCTTTCGGTGAAGGCGCGAAGGCTTGAGGGAATGTAAATAAATCTGAATATGAAGAAATATACAATAGATATGTCCGTGTCGGACTTGATTGACATCGACTACAGCCTGCTTCAGGTGATCTCCAGAATGGGGCTTGACCTTAAATACGCCGGCCTGCCGGTGTCCGAGGCCTGCCGGAACAGCGGCGTTGATCCGGACACATTCATCCTGATCTGCAATGTCTATTCCTTCCCGGACCACGTGCCGTCAGAATCAGAACTGGAGAAAGGAAACATCAAGGACATCATCGGCTACCTCCACAGATCCCACCTCTACTACACAGGAAGGGCTCTCCGTACCCTGGAGGCCTCGTTCGACAGACTTGTGGAGTCTTTCGATGAGAGGCAGAAGAAGGTTGTCCTGAAATTCTTCAACGACTACAGGGATGAGCTTGACAAGCATTTCGCCTACGAGGAGGAGGTGGTCTTTCCGTATGTCGAGTCCCTGCTGCGAGGCGCGGCGGGAGACTCTGAATATTCCATCGAGCAGTTCGAGGAGCATCACGAGAACGTGGAGGAGAAGCTTGAGGACTTGAAGAACATCGTGATGAAATATCTTCCGGGGGACTGCTCCAACGAGTTGAAGATTATGGTGTTGCTGTCAATCTATCATCTGCACGATGATCTGAGGAGGCATACCTACGTTGAGAATAATATTCTTGTGCCGATAGTAAGCGGGTTTGAGCGTGATGGAAAATAGGAAGACTGTGACATTGATCGTGCCGTCTGACATTGTCGCCAGGGGGCTTGAGAGCATTCTTTCTGAACACGGTGAATTTCAGGTTCAGGAGAATCTGGTTGACTGTTCAAGGGCCAGCGAGGCGAGGCTTCGCAATCTGGCTCCGGACATCATCATCATTGACCCGTCTGTCTTTGATTTCCAGGGTCGGAAGGAGGGGCGTCTGGCGATCGCCGAGCTTTGCGACGCTTCCGTGATCGCGTTGGAGGGGCCGGCTGTGACGGAGGATGTTCTGAAGCAGTATGACGGGGCTATTTCGTTGTATGATGATTCTGTGGGGATATTGAAGAAGATTCATTCGGCGGATGATTCTCGGCAGCCTGACGTGGCTTCCGATGGGGATGAGCTTTCGGCGCGTGAGAAGGAGATTCTGGTGTGCGTGGCGCAGGGGATGCTCAACAAGGAGATCGCCGACAAGTTCAGTCTGTCCATCTACACCGTCATCACGCATCGTAAGAACATCACGCGCAAGACCGGCATCAAGACCGTCGCCGGTCTCACCGTCTATGCGATCCTCAACAATCTCATTGACATTAATTCTGTTCAGTAGTACTAAAGGATAGGCAATACCCCTCTCAACCAGAATTTTGCACGTTACCAAAATTCTTGGGTCGAGAGGGGTATTTGCCTATGGGGTAAATTGTCAGAATGGTTCAAACCTATATTCCGTCACAAAATTTGTGGCCACTTATCTTGCGGTTGCTGAACTTGTGGTTGCTGAGCCTGTCGAAGCATCGAAGTTGCATACAGTCAGGGATAGGCAATACCCCTTTCAACCAGAACTTTGCACGTTACCAAAATTCTTGGGTCGAGAGGGGTATATGCCTATAGGCTAACTTGTCCGAATGGTTCAAACCTTATTCCGTCACAAAGTCTTCGGTGTGCTATTTCAGGTTAATCTCCGCAATGACGGGATAATGGTCTGAGTAGCGGATGCGGGGGACGGAATGGGAGACGGCGGTGAAATGTGACGGGTAAAGAATATAATCGATGCGGATGAAAGGCCAGAGGAATGAATATGTCGCTCCGAAGCCTTTGCCGGCTTCCACGAAGGAGTCGTCCCGGCCCTTCTTTAGACGGTTGTAGGTGTACGACATCGGATTGTCGTTGAAATCTCCCGTCACGATGGCCTCCAGCGTGCAGTCCTCGATGTCCGACATCACTTTGTCCACCTGCTCCGGCCTCCTTCTGATGGACTTCTTCATTTTCTCCTCCGTCTCCCACATCAGTTCTCCGTCCTTGTCCGCCACAGACTTCTTGAGCCGTGACAACGACACGTTATAACTCTCAAAATGACAGTTATAGACCCGGATTTCGGCACCTTCTCCGATTTTCAGGTCAGTAAATATCGCAAGATTCGAGCTTTTGTCGAACATCAGTTTTCCCTTGTTGAGAATAGGGAATTTGCTCAGTGTCACGTTGCCGTAACTTCCCTTGTCTGTCACGAACATGAAGTAACCAACATGATACCCGGGGAAACGCTTCTCGAAGAACCTCGCCACATCATATTCCCCAGGCAGATTGACTTCCTGAAGGCACACGATGTCGGCATCGTTCTCCATGATGAACCTCACGACCGAGTCGGCGCATGCCGCCCTGCCGCCTTCTTCCTTGAACTCTTGAGCGCTCCCCAAGGCGAAGTGCCCCACGTTGTAAGTCAGTATTTTGACTGTCTCTGATCCTCTTTCCGCCGCACCGGATGAAAACTGGAAATACCGGCCGATGAATATCAGCGAAGGGAGCAACGCCAGCAGTGGAATCAGAAACGAACTCGAGCCTCTTTTGATCGCAAGGACAAGGAATATCCCGTTCAGGATCGCGATAGGCACGAACAAAAGCCCGAAGACGGTCATATACCAGGCTTTTGCCGGATTCACGACCATCGAGGCGTAACTGAGCAGAAGCAGGAAAGCCGAAATCAACATCAGCAATCTCGCCATGATGCCGCTGAACGAAGTCTCATGTGAATTCCCGCTCATCCCAGATCAGTTTGTCACCTTTGCCAGAGTTTTCCGGATTTTTTCCAGTAGAGAAGTAGCAGGAAGCCGAACAGCATTCCTCCGAGGTGGGCGAAATGCGCCACGCCGTCCATTGTCCCGGTCACGCCGGTGAAGAGTTCAATGGCGATGAATATCAGGACGAACCATTTGGCCTTCAGAGAGATTGGCGGGAATATCAATGTCCAGATGTCATTCGGGTAAAGCATAGCGTAGCCGATCTGGATTCCATAGATCGCTCCGGAGGCTCCGAGCGTAGGGGTGCGCAGAAGATTGATCTGTCCTGCGGAGAGGATTCCCGAATTGGCTGACGCCATTGCCTCCATCTGGAAATATTCCACGACAGTGTGGGTCAGCGCCGCTCCGAGTCCGGCCACGAAATAGAAGATGAGATATTTCTTTGAACCGATCGTCCTCTCCAGTGCCGAACCGAACATCAAGAGGCAGAACATGTTGAAGAAAAGATGCCAGAACCCTCCGTGCATGAACAAGTAAGTGATTGGTTGCCAGATGCGGAAGAATGGGGAGGCCGGGTAGAACATCGCGAATGTGCTGACCATGAAGTTCTGGTTGATCACCGTGGCGATGTACATCACTATATTGATCAGCAGAATATTCCGTGTGACCGGCGGGAACCTGTTGAGGAATCCGCCTATTCCTGATTGCCTGTCATCGTAGTAGTAGGGCATAATCCTATAATATTCAAAAAATTAAAATAACTTTTCCACCTGAGCGGAGGTCATGATCGCCATGATCCTTTTGCCATTGCCGGTCAGTTCGGGGTTGCTGCTTGAAAGCAGGGTGTCCAGCAGGTGCCGCGCCTCCATCGGGGAAGCCAGCGGGTCGCAGCTTGACGCTCCCAGCAGGGCAATCTTCTCAGCCATAGCCGCTTCCATCACTCCCGGCAGCGATGAACTGTCATCCGAGAGGATCAGCAGCAGGTCAGAGACCATCGTCTGGATCTTTCCCGCCTCGCACGAATATCCTTCCGGAACCCCGTTGACCACAATCGTGTCTGTCCCGAACGGTGAGATGTCAAAACCGAGTCTGGCGAGCAGCTCGGCCTTGTCGTCGAAAACGGCTCTGTTCGCGGCTCCGACCTCTACCTTCACCGGGAACATATTCGCTTGCGTGACGTGCTCGTTCTTTGTGAGGGCCGCCAACGCCCTGTCGTAAAGTATTCGTTCTCTGGCCCTTCTGACGTTCACAATCATCAGACCGTCCCTTGCCGGGGCGACGATATATTTTCCGCCGAGGATGATGGTCTGTGTGACCGGCAGCGTTTTCTCTTCGAAAAGTTTGCCATAGTCCTCCCGCCGGTCAACATATTGCCCGAATCTTTCGTTTCCGGAGTCTTTCCATCCGGTCGCCGAGCCATATCCTTTGCCCGCCGGGCCGCCAAACTCATACGCCGGGCCGCCAAGTTCGGTCGCTGAGCCTGTCGAAGCGCCCCTCCCTACGGCACCATATTCATCCGTCGCAGATCCTGCCGAAGTGACCGGGTCAAACGGATTGTACCCACCGTCAACAGCCACCTGCGGAATGCTCTCTGGCTGATATTCAGAGAAATGAGACCCGAGCACCGGCATGTCGTTAGCCTCCGGATTGCTGAAATCAATCCCTCCCGCGAACGCATTTTTCCCCAGCACCTCCTTCACCGAAGCATAGACGACTTGGAATATGAACGAGTCGTCCTCGAACTTCACCTCGGACTTAGTCGGGCTGATGTTCACGTCCACGCTGTGCGGATCCTCTTCCAGATAGATGAAATAGGATGGAGTGACTCCGTCAGCGATCATCCCCTCGTAGGCCTTCATAACGGCCTTGTGCAGGTACGGACTCCGGAAATACCTTCCGTTGACGAAGAAAAACTGGTTTCCCAAAGTTTTCCTCGCCGTGTCCGGCCTTCCAACGAAACCCCTCAGGCTTACCACGGAGGTGTCCGCGCAGACATCAACAACATCTCCGGTGACAGATGCCCCGAGAAGATCCATAATCCTGTATTTCAAGGATTTCGCCGGCTTGAGAACGAAAACGTCCTTCCCGTTGTGACTGAGCGAGAACCCAATCTCAGGCCTCGTCAGAGCCACTTTCGTGAACTCTTCGACAATATGCTTGAACTCTACGTTGTCCGACTTCAGGAATTTCCTTCTGGCCGGCACATTGTAGAAAAGATTTCTGACAGCTATGTTTGTCCCTTTCGGAGTGGCGATCTCTGTCGTGGAATTGTGGACCGACGCCGCGAACTCAACCTGGCAGCCAACCTCCTCATCCTCCGTGCGGGTCTTCAGCGTCACCTCAGCCACCGCCGCGATCGAGGCCAACGCCTCGCCCCTGAATCCGAAGGTCGTGATGTCCTCCAGATCCTCCGCGGTCGCGATTTTCGATGTGGCGTGCCTCTCGAAACAGAGCACGGCATCGTCCGGATTCATCCCCTTGCCGTTGTCTATGACTTGGATCAGAGTCCGTCCCGAGTCCTTGATTATCACCGAGATCTGTTCCGCCCCCGCGTCTACGGCATTCTCCACAAGTTCCTTCACCACGGAAGCCGGCCTTTGCACAACCTCTCCCGCGGCGATCATATTCGCTATGTTTCCAGGCAGTATCCTGAGTTCCATCCTAAAGCAGTGAATAGAATTTCGTGAAATAAATCAGGACCACAGCGAGCAGGACCAATCCGACCATCCCGATGATTTTCTGTGCCTTGGTGGCCACGGTTGTCCTTCTCGCGTAGTTGCCTTCACGCAGCGACCCGCGGATGTAGGAGCCAGGTACATATTCACCTTTCTCCTTTTCTTTCTCAAAAGTGCCGTCAACCTTTCCGAACTTCTGCCGGCGCTCTTCCTCCTCCTTATCGTAGTAGAGGGGCTTATAGTTGAATCTCCTATGCTCCTGTTCTCCAGGAAAAGTAAAAAAGCCCATAATCTTTCAAATTACCTTAAATAATAACAAATATAATCAAAATCTCAGAATCCGGTTTGAATTCCGGGAACTATATGTCTGTTGACTAAGTTTAAGAAGCTGTTTTGAATTGTTTGTTTGAAGGTTTGAGAGTGAAAAACTTCAGTTTCGACCGCTTCTTCCAAGGAAGATAGCGGTGCTATCTGACTGAAGAAGCGGGAAGAAAATGAAGATTTTTCACCTCAAAGAACATTTCAAACAATTCAAAACAGCTTCTAAGATATCAGGTTAATATCCGGGTGATAGTGTCTGCGAATTCACCGATTGTCTCTTAAATTAAGGTACTATATAGGAGTTGACGGACTTTTTGCTTATTGCGTTGGTGCTGAAATACTTACGGCAAAATGGATATTTTGCGGCAATAATCTACCTGTCAATAACTTATGCACAATTGTAGTCAATTGCTAAAGATAAGGTGACTATACGGCGGTTGATAATATGGCAAACAAGCAGTCGCAGAACAAACATATTGCCGCAACGCCTTTTCCTCGCCCGCAATCTCGCTATCGCTGACATTGTTTGCGTGGACGATTATATACGAGTGGGCGGCATCCGCATTTTGTGAATATGGCGGCATACAAAACCGTCCTGAGTACGATGTGAAGCCTGTGGATATGCTGCCTGTGGTTCTCGGATCCATAGGCAGCATACGGCCGCACCGCACACAGGCGTAGAAGCATAACCGTATGCCGCCATTTTACAAAAAAGCAGGGAAATATATACAAGTTGACTACCTTCCTCCATATCGTGCCGACATCCAAGCGATTGCGGGCAGACACAAACTCTGTTTGTTAATGGTTTACAGCGCCTTCAAGTCTAATCAGACATAATATTGTGAGGATCTAAGGCTCAGCATACCATAATATGCCGTAACGCTCAGGTGCGCGAATATATTCGCACCCAGAGCATCAACTCATTAGCTATCAAGTGAATGCTGTTTTAGGTGAGTATGGTTTCTCGCACCTGGAAGCCCGGAACACCAATAGAACGTTCTGTACCGGGGGCGCCGACTTTCAGGTGTGCGAATATACTCGCACCTGGAACACCAACTCATTAGCTATCAAGTGAATGCTGTTTTAGGTGAGTATGGTTTCTCGCACC
>ERZ1027255.189-NODE-189-length-23141-cov-11.866586_pt1 | contig 23141 bp, 23 predicted proteins | sample MGYA00519261_ERZ1027255 | MGnify/ENA primary metagenome ERZ1027255 (study PRJEB26926, sample SAMN06164399) | human gut metagenome | biome: ENVO:00009003; feature: ENVO:2100002; material: ENVO:00002003 | host: Homo sapiens | place: USA | collected 2012 ...
ACAAGGCTATTCGTCGGCAGCTTCAGATGTGTATAAGAGACAGGGGGGGGCTTGGGTCTGACCTGCGCCAAAGCTGCCAAATCCAAAGCCTGTGCCATCTTGGTTTCCAAACTTCATAAATCTTGATTTTTAATATTAACCTACACACGTGGGCGTTTTTATATCGTGCCAAATATGCCGGGGCTTTGCATCTGGGCAAAATCCCCCACGGCCCAAAAATCGGCTCACGTGTGGAAAAGGGGGTTGGTGAGGTTTAACCGGGGGTGTACCCCATTTAAAAAATAGGCCCCCGGGTCTCACCTTGCAACCTCATTTCAAAAATTTATTCACAAATCTTTTCAGGTGCTCTTTGGCTCGGTTCTTTGCTTGAACTTTGCCACACCTGCCCATATCCGTATGTACCTTAACGTGGCACTCGTGGCATAGGGCTTTGAGGTTAAAGTAATCAAACATCAGGCGTTCTTTTTCCTGCCTTGTTAGTCCATCCTCTACCGGGATAACGTGGTGTACCTCGGTGGCTGCTGCCACTCTGCCCAATTCCTCGCACCTCTCGCATAGTGGGGTATCGTTGAGTTTGTCACGTCTCAATCGTAGCCACTTGGCCGTATGTATCAGCCTTATATAGTCTTTATCCTTTGCCATACTCTAATATTCGTCTTTGATGTCTATTGTTGTGTGATACTTCCTTACCAAAAAGTTGAGGCTATCCAACAAAGATTGCTGTACGCCCTGCTTACCGCTTAATGCTGTGTTGGCTCGTTCATCTACGGTGTTGGCACAAATCAACTTATACACCTGTACTGGGTACTGCTGCCCTTGTCGGTGTAATCGTGCGTTGGCCTGTTGGTATAATTCCAGATTCCAACCTGTGCCAAACCATACGATATAGTGGCCGCCCTGCTGCATATTCAAGCCAAACGCCGTGCTCATAGGGTGGGCCAATAGTACGTCTATCTTTCCGGCGTTCCACTCTCTCAACTCCTTTTCACCCTCGTATGACTTGACGGTATAGCCTTTCAGTTTCTTGGTGATACGTGTTACATCATGCTTGAACTGATAGAAGACTAACACATGATTGCCGTTTGCAGCTTCCACGATCTCGGCTAACTTATCCAACTTCTCATCGTGTATTTCGTGTACGTCCTTGGCCTCATCGTATATTGCACCGTTGGCAAACTGGCTTAACTTATTCATCAGCCCGGCGGCACTATTTGCTAAGATATTGGCATTTTCCCCGGTATGCAATTCGGTAAACTCCAAAACCTTTTCTTTCTCAAACTTGTTGTACGCTTCCATCACCTTTGGCGACAAAGTAAGTTTGGTTTCGTGGGTGATCATATCCGGCAACTGCAAATAGTCCTTTGCTTGCATTGATAGGCAAATATCAGAAATCTTGTTTTTGATGATGTCCTCGCACCCTTTTTTGATGTCACAACGTACTATTACGTTGTTCCATTTGTGGGTCTCAAAGTATGTTTCACGATACTTTGTTACACTCTTGCCTAAACGCTCGCCCATATCTATACAGTACATTTGCGCCCATAGGTCTATCAGTCCGTTAGGTGCTGGCGTTCCTGTAAGTCCGATAACTCGATTAACTGTTGGTATGGCTGTACGCATCGCCTTAAATCGGTTTGATTTAGAAGATTTGAAACTCGTTAGCTCATCAATCACCAACACATCAAATGGCAATTGACCGCCATACTTACCAACTAACCAAACAAAACTATCACGCCCGATAACGTAGATGTCCGCTTTAGATGCCAATGCCAAATTACGCTGCTTCTCTGTGCCCATCACCTTTGCTACTCTCAGGCTTTGCAAATGATCCCACTTTTCTGCCTCGGTAGTCCATGTTGTTTCGGCTACCTTTTTCGGTGCTACCACCAAAGTACGGCTAACCTCGCAATCGTCCATCAATTGTTGTACTGCCGTTAAGGTCGATACCGTCTTACCTAAACCCATATCCAAAAACAAACCGCATCGTGGGTGGTCTAATATCCACTGCATCGCTGTTTTCTGGTAATCGTATGGCCTGTACTTCATTGTTCTGCCCTCCAAACTTTAATTAATTCGTCGATCATCTGTTTGTTGTCGATTGTATAGACTTCGTGCCCCATGCTCACCAACTCATTTTGTCTTATGGTTTGTATCTTCGTTGGTTTCTTGCCTTTACTTTTCAACTCCGCCCAAACAACCTTACCACCATGTAGGCATATCACTCTATCAGGATAACCCACCATGTTTGCATTTGAGTATTTGAGGCAAATGCCGCCAATGGCTTTCACCTCTCGCACCAAATATTTTTCTATCGCCTTTTCCGATACCTCGGCGTGGCGTGTTATTGCCTCTAACTTCTTCATTCTATCTTATGCCGTTTGTAAACATTCTACTTTCAACATTCTATACATATATACTTAATACCCCTTTATGCGTATATTTATAGTATATAACTATATATTACTACTTATACTATATTTTATGTTTATTATGTTTACATATATAGTTAAGTATTGATAATCAGCCCTTTAGGTGTAAACAAAGTGTGTAAACAAAGCCGTAAACAAAATAAATTGTTTACGCATTTTGCGATATTTGCTTTTTGTCGCTTTGCTTGTAAACAAACCCTGTAAACATCACTTTGTTTACATATTCCTACGCCCGATTGATGCCTTAAAGGTCGCTTTCGTCGTCGTCTTCTGTTGGTCTGCTAAACCCTCGCTGTGTCCCATATATCGGAAATCTTGCAGACGATAATTTTTGCCAACCAATTTCGCCCAACACCTTATTAACCTTTCTTGCTTCGTACTTGTAATCTTTACTGCCAACGTCTCGCCCTAACACCTCACAAAGAAACTCGGCGGCACATACTTTGGTACGTGTTTCCGTTCCTACCTCATCCAGTGGGTCGGGGTTCTTAATGTAGGCACGTCGGCGGTTTAAATCCCATGTACTCCAGTCTGTCGGCAACTTCATATCTAAGTATGCCTGTATCATTCCCGGTAATGGGTCTTCCTGATTATCGTTAAACTCACCCTGACGTTTTCGGGCTTCCGCTTCCAATGCTTCACTAAGGTATAACTTTTCGCCATCCTTATAGCGTTGCACGGCTTCCGCCCATAATTGGTTACGGTCTGCCTCGATCGCTTGGCGTGGATCTCCATGCTTACGTAGTTCTGGGTTTACACTCATTACCCAAAAGCGGCGGTTTCCTGTCTCGCCCTTTAAAAAATATGTTTCGTTGGTCGTACCACAAAAAACGCATTGTCTCGGGTGGGATTCCATTACGCTGCCGTATGCCGGGCGGTACATATCATTCTGACGGCTTATGTAGGCTTTCACCTGCTCAACGTCTGACCGCTTGATACTGCCCAACTCCGGTAACTCGATAACCCAACCGTTCCGGGCTTGCTCCATACCTTTTGTACCCTCCATCGTTACCAAACTATCGCTAAACCAATCGCCGCCCATCACATTGAAAAGCGTAGATTTACCGATACCCTCGGCTCCGGCAATAATCAGGCAATAATCATACTTGCATCCTGGGTTCATCACTCTTGCAACTGCTGCCGTAAAGTGCTTACGTGTCATAGCTCTGTTTAGCTCATTATCTTCTGCACCTACGTAGTCGATAATTAGGCGGTCTAAGCGTGGCACGCCATCCCATGTAAGACTATTGAGGTAATCACGTATTGGGTGTACTCTGTGACGTGTAACGACTGCCACCAAAGCATCTTTGATTTTGTCCTTTCCGGTCACTCCGTACTTTTCATCTAAGTATATCCTTAGATTTGCATCATCAGTATTGCCCCATTGTGTCGCCTCGGCGTTCCACGGCAAACCACCTGTTATGTAGTTAAACCCATTAAACAGATTTTGCCATATATGGTTTTTCAATCTTGGGTCGTTCTCCAGAATAGCAATAATATTGCTTGCCGTTGATTTGATGCTGCCTTTCTTGTCAAAGTCTAATTCAGCCATCCACTTGTCGGCGTTTTCAGATACTGCGCTGTCTCCGGCTTCCTCTGCTTCGATGTCGGCAAAATCATCATCGGCCTGGCCCTGCCGTTCCTTAGTAAGTAAGATTCTTACCTTTTTGTCCTTGGCTACGAAATCCTGCATTTTCAGGTACGACGGCAAACGTGTATTGTCTGTTATCTTCGTCCCCTCATCCTGCACACCATATAGATGTATTCGGCAAAGGTCGAAAGCGTTGCAAAGCTGCTTACTCGCCGGGTCTGTTTCATGATTGCTATACGCAAACTTACCCTCATAGCAAACCAAACCTGCCGCCACGCTACCATTAATGTAGGTATATCGCCCATCGTGGGCGGTCTTCTCGTACACATCAGGTAAAAACGTGTCGATTGCATCCTCTATTGAATAGGCACGGCAAAAAGCACCAATTAAGCCGGGCTTTTCGGTTGGATCACCAACCTTTTTCAATTCGTGTACGATGATGTCACCCTCTCGGCTCGACACTGGCCAAAGTGCCACATCTTTATAGTCGTGGTACTGCTTTAGGAACTCATCAACGTTGCACGCCTTTCCGTCTTGGTATTCAAACACATATTCGCCGTCTCTGCTTGTAGATGGATAATAAAACAATCTCGCTAATTGATAGGTGGTATCGTCGAATACCTCAATATTAAGTTTGCTTGCTATCATCCTGCAAAGCGGCTCGTATTCATCCGGGCGTACCTGACGGCTCAATGGGAACACCAAACGATAGCGTGGGTTTTCCGGCGTGTGCTTGTGTGTGCTGTAAAGCATCGCCGCAAAGTCAAAGTTTAGCGTGAACTCGTCCCAAAGGTCGGGCGTACCGTAGTCAATATCAAGCGTGGCAATACTTCGCCACATCACGTTAGCGGTCTTTCGTGTGCCGCCTGATAGGTAGCCGCCAACAAAACCGCCCACGTCCTTGATACTGCTTTGTTCCTCCCTGCTCATCTTGGCGTACTCGCTTACGCTTTCGGTGGTTCGCTTCGTTTCGCTGCATCGCTCTACCAACTTCGCCCATGTGGTCGCTTTGTTCTTCCATTTCTTCGCCATACGGCTATGGGCTGTTGCTATGTCGATCGGGAAATCATTGTTTAACTTTATCTGTGCCATACGCCAATCTTTCTAAAGATTCATACGATAATTTATCTAAGATGCCCTTAAAGTAGTTAGCATCTTCCTCGCTGTTCGCCTTGATAGTTACCGGGCGCACACCGATTTTGCCTACTGGTGGGTGTACCACTAACTCAAATGGTCGTGGCTCATCGTCCAACTGCCTGAAAAGTTCTTTTAGGTCGCTCGCCCTAATAACTTTAAATCTTATATATCTGAAATCTTCTGCCATGTTGTTTTACTTTTTAAGATGATCGGGTAAAAATGAAAGTATATGCTTTATAACCTCTACCGTCCAACCATTGCCCAACATACGGTATTGTTGTGTTTCTGATACTTCCCATTTATACCACTCTGGTATAGTTTGCAGTCGGGCGCACTCTGTCGGCGTTAATCGTCTGACCTGCAGCCCCCCCACTAAGGCGTTAATCGTCTGCCCTCCGTGTCCGTTCATCAAAGCCGGGCTTTTGCCATCAGCTGCATAAACTCGGTTTTGTTGGTATGGCTGTGTGCCTCCACTTTCACGGCTCGGGTTTATTTGCCTGACTCCGTCTTTTGGCTTGCTCACTAATAAATTATTTTGTTGCCACGAATTAGCGGATAACGTAGGCGACTTTTCGGTATTAATAGCACCTTTGTTTTTGCCTCGTGGTCGTTGCATTATCAAATTATCTTTCGCCACTGTTGTTAAACAGTTGGTCTTACCGGGGTTTGGGCTTTCCTCAAAGTGTTGTGGCTCGCCTCGGTATGATCTACCCCTTTGGGCTACACAAATTAAGTCTTTCACACTACGCCCCCCCCACTGTTAATGTACACATTTTGTCTGTTTCCTTGTGGAAAATAGCCTTAAAGCCGTTGCCGTGTTCTTCCTGACGTTTGTTGTAAGCTAATAACTTTTCTACATATTCAGGACTAAGGAAATATTTTTCATCGACTTCATCCTGTAAGATGTCCTTAATAAATATGTGTCGGTCTGTCGGCTGTGGTATTGCGCTATGAGGTAAACCGAATAAATCACACTGCGCCAATTTAATGTTAGTCCAATAGATACGTTTTCTAACTTGTGCCGATACCAAAGCACTATTTATATGAACGCCTACGATACCCAAAGCCTCATTAATAACTGCCTCCCATCGCTTGCCCATTTCAACATTTTCAAGCATAAATAAGATGTTTGGGTTTGTCTCTCGTAGCTCGTTAAGTATTCTGACGTACTCCCAAAATAAGTAACTTTGCCCCTCAAACTCAAAGCCCTGTTGTTTTAATTCCAGATACCTTGTTAAGGTCTCGATTTGTTCTTTGCTTTTGGTACTCATTCCTGCACGTTTTCCGGCAAAACTAAAACACTGGCATGGGCTGCCACCTATTAGCAAATCAATTTTACCCAAACTTTTAGCGTCCACTTGTCTAACATCGCCTAACTGCACGGTGTCGGGAAAATTCGCCATCGTGTTTTGGATTGCAAACTTATCTATCTCGCTTGCATAGTATTTATCAATCGTTACGCCCAATTCCCTTAGTGCAATTTGTCCGCAACTCATGCCGTCGAATAAAGAAAGAATAACCATATTATAAGTACCAAATCTTAAAATACCGCCAATCTATGCAACCGGGGCACTGCTCGCAAACCTCACACTCTGATAGCTTACAAACTCCGTAGCCGGGTTTGTCTTCATCAGGATCGTATGATAGGCACGTTTTGCAGTACATCTTTTTCATAATTGGCGGTATATGTGAATAATGGCACGGCTTTCGCCGTGCTTAAAGATTAAAAACTAAAATATTAAGGGCTAAAAAATAAATGCTGACACTGCCCTAACTCTGTACGCGTTGCTGGCCTTAGTGGTCCAAAAGAACGTATAACCGTCGTAGAGGCTCAGAAACCATGCGCTGGTAGCACTGCTCTCGGTAGAAGTCCAATACCAACGGTCTTGCAGTTTATCGCCCTTGGCAAACTCCAAAGCTGCATTGATAGCCTTTTTGTTGATAAAGATACGGTACAACTCGCCTAAAGATGGTATGTACCAATCATCAGCTAACTTTATCTGTGGATTCAGGATATTACGCAAATGGTTGGTGTTCCTCGCTCCGTCCATGTCTGCTACTGCATCGTCGTACTTGTCGGTATAGTAGGCTTGGTCGTTTTCTTCGTTGCCGTTCTCTTTCGTAGTTAATGTGATACCATCGCCGTTAGCCTCATCGTGCAAAGCTATCTTAATGCCAAAGCTGCCCATCTTCAAACCGATAGCTACTACCTCGCTATCCATGTTATCGTCTTTGGTGTACTCCAGTTCAAACAAAGTTGCTTTGCCGTCGGCGTGTACCAAATAGATGCCGTCCTCTATGCCGGATTTTGGTAACTGCGCCTGTACTGGCTTTTCGTCCTTACCCATTACAAAGGTATTGGCTTTCTCCGCATCTTCCACGTTGCCACACCATTGCAATAATTCGTATCTGAATTGCTGCACGTCTGATAGTGCCTTACTTGTCTGTATCTCCATTTTTGTATATGTTTTTTGTTAATAACTAATCTTCTTTATACCATGCCCACGCTGCAAATTTCGCATCTGCCACTACTTCATCAGTAATTAGCGGCTCGATCTGACTTGCATACGTCCACATGATAGGTAATTGGGCTTCCTGGGTTTCTGCCTTGCCCCAATCACATTCAGCCGGAACGACGTTACTATGATGGAACGTCATTAAACGACAAAGCGGATATTTTCGTTTACCCACCTTAAAAAGTAGGTATATCGGCACATTCTTTTTAGGGGCTTCCGTCGCCTTGTGCCATTCTACCTTAATTTCTGTTGTATTACTCTTTGCCATATTGCTTTATTGTTTAATCTTTTAGATAATATGGGGTGGTGTACCCTGCACCTTTGAGTGGCAAATCTTTGCACCACGGTATAGGCTCACTAAACAAAGCCTCAACCATCGGTAACGTCTGGTCTTTCGTAGCCTCAACGATGATTTCATCGTGTATATGGAAAACTACGTTTAACCCTCGCTGCTCGGCTCTAAGTATCACACAACCTAATATGTCACGTGCCGTAGCCTGTACGATGTTCTCGGTTAGCTTACCGCCGTAGGTTCTCAACTTTCCCCACTTCTTCGTTTTTTGGTTTAAGCCCTCATACTCGATAATTTCGTGGTCGCCTCGCCAACCGTCGTTTGTTTCGATTCCAACTTCTGTTCGTGGGTAACAAATAGTCCTGCCACTTGGTAGGGTAATTAGCAACATACCCCAACGATAACCGATAACGATACCCTGTTGTATTGTTATGCTTCGCCCTGTCTTAATGGCTGTGATAGCTGCCTTTTCAACGGTACGCCATAACTTTACGATATGTGGGTTACTGTCTCGCCACTTGTTTACGATGTCTTTTTCCTCGGATTCTGTTAAACCTAACTTCTTACCGCCCATCGCTTCCAATGCCGATACACCACCGCCGTAGCCCAAACCCAAAACGGCTACTTTGCCTTTCGGTCTCAAATCTCCGTTGGGGCCGTGCTTTTTGACTGGTACACCAAACATCTTGCTTGCAGTCTCACAATAGATGTCGTGCCCTTGCCTGAAAGCGTCCAATACCCATGTTTCCCCGGCTATCCATGCTATCACACGTGCCTCGATTGCTGAAAAGTCGCATACGTGGAACGTGCAACCGGGCTTGGCTATGAAAGCGGTACGTATCAACTCGCTAAGTACTTGGGTAACGTTTCCGTAGTTCATTTCAAACTCTTCCAAATCACCCTGCTTTACAAAATAGCGTGCATCATCCAGACTTTCTAAATGATTTTGTGGTAGGTTTTGCAACTGCACTAAACGCCCTGCCCATCTGCCTGTACGTGCTGCACCGCAAAACTGCAACAAACCATGTACTCGACTATCCTTGCAGACACATTTTTGCATAGTTGTGTACTTCTTGTTAGAAGTTTTACCCATTTCCCTACGCAAAGCCAAAACTTTCTGCACCTTGGGCCAATACTTAAACTGCACCTCGTAGTCGTCCAAATTCTTTTTGTTGAGGCTATCAATAGTAAACCCGGTGTTCTCGGATATGTATTGTTTAATCTGTCCGGGGCTGTTCGGGTTACTCATGCCTGTAAGTTTTCGGGCTTCTGCAAATAGCTCATCTTTGTATAGCTCATCAAATCGGGCGGCATTGTTTACCAATATTTGGTCTATCATTACGCCACGGTCGTTAATGTGTTGATCGGCCACGTACAAATCTTCGTCAAACTCTGGTGCTTCCAATCTCCTGACCTTTTTTAAGATGGCTTGCTCTACGTCCACGTCTCGGATATTGTAGGCTTTGAACGTTGCCCATTTGTCGGGCGCATCGCTCGGCTTGTGCCGGATCATCTTTGTTATGCCCTGTTTTGTCTGCTTATTTGGAACACTAAAGTATCTTATCAGGGCTTTACCCTCTGTCATCTTTCTGTCTTCCAGTTTAAGCACCTCACCACATTGAGCCAACGAAAGCGGCAAACCCATTCGGGCGGCTCTTACCATCGTACACCGCCATTGTCTCGGGTCTAATCGCCCTTTGATGCCTAAATACACGCCGATACAAATACGCTCAAAAGCTGCATTGAAAGCGGTCTTTATTACCTCGGGGTCGGTTAATGCTGCTTTGATGTCCGGCGGCAAAGTTTCGCCGCTTGCAAAGTCCACACATTTCGCCGGACCACCGTCCACGCTATACCCAAAAAGCAATATGGTAAAGTCTTCGGCTTCCACGTACTTGTAAACGCCACACTCGGTTAGGTCGTTGCTACTATATGTTTCGATGTCTATGCCTAATTCTTTCATACGCTTTGTTGTTTGATTACCTCGGCGGCTTCCTCTTTCCACCGCCGGGGGCTACTACATTAACATTTTATCGTAGAGAAAAAAGCACTTTACAAATCGTCGTCGTCCTCGTCGTCGATGCCGTCCAAATCGTCAAAGTCGCTTTCGGCTGATACTTTGCCGCCCAAATGGTCGTCGTCCTTGAACTTCATAATGTTGTTGAGGCCACACGCTACGCCCTTGTTACCGCTTACGTCGTAGCCGTAGAAAGTTACCGACACAATCGCCCAAACGCCGCTGTAAACTTCTTCCTCGTCCACGATAGGCACTTTCTTACGATCAACTACGCCCGGGCGTGTGTTGCTCTTGGCGTTCAAATAGAAGTGGTCTTCGTAAACCTCATCGTCCTTTTCGTCTCCATCACGCAAAGCCAAATCAAGTTTCTTAGGCTCTTTGCCTCCCCACTTGGCTACGATAGCGGCTTTCTTAGCTGCCTCGATTGCTTTTTTGATGGCTTCGATAGTCTTCTTTTCAGACTTCGGGATCAAAACGTTAGTCATAAACTTGCCCTCTCCGTCACCGTCTGGGCTGTACTTCTCAAATACGTGGGTGTAACTAAGGCGGCATGGGCCAAAGATTACCTTAGTGTCATTAACTACTTTAGGGTCTATCATAATTGTATGAATTTAAAATGTTAAACTTAAATGTCTTTAAAATCGTCTGCTGCCTGATTAAACGCCGGGCGTTTATCTGATTCAGGCACTAACGTTGGTTTGCCTTGTGGCTTATTGATGTACTCGGCGCAAATTGCACCAAAGCGTTTCTTACCTATCAGTTTTTCCAAATCGGTAATACTTCGTAGCTCGGTAGGCTTAATGTAGGCTTCTTTTGCAAAGCCCTCTTTGCCTAAAAGTTCCATCACGGCGGTTGGGTTTGTTATCTTTCTGATACTGCGCCCCTCAACGATTTTGAAACCTTGATACTGTACGCCACTTAATGCCTGTTCCAAACTGTACTCCTCAACTCCAGTTAGCCACGTTTTGAACGTTGAAAGCAAAGGTAGTATAGTGCTTTCCATTACTTCCTTGCTAATCTTACGTGGGTCGGGGTTGGCTTGCTGTGCTTCGATACACATAGACGATAGGGCTTTGCAGTTTGCCTTAACCTTGCAGAACTGACACCAATTGCCCGGCTTTTGCTTACCTCCGGCATAGGCTTCGTTGGCTTTTGGTTGCAGCTCATCGACTGCCCAATTAATGAGGTCGGCGGCATCTAACTCGAACTCCGAAAGATTATCAATACGTGGTTGTACGATAGTCATGCGTACCTTACGTATGTCGTACTCAAAGTTAAATAAGTCCCATGCGCCCAAAGCGTAAATCATCATTTGTGGATTTTCCACGGCTGACACCTTTACGCCTTTGCCATACTTAAAGTCGATAACCTCCATCACACCATCGGCAATAATGATAGCGTCCGATGTGCCGAAAGCATCAGGTACGTAATGGCTAAAATCTAACTTGACCTCAACCAACAATTGTGCGTCCTTGGTCTTAGCTCGGGCGGCGTTGAACTTTTCCAACACAATAGTTTTGTATGTGTCGGTGTACTCGTCCATTTCGCCGCTGTGGTACTGCTCGTCTAACTGCGCTATCTCGGCTTTTTCCTCATCCACCGACAAACCCAAAAACTCTTTTAGTTTCTTGGCGCAATAGGCGTGGGCTAACGTTCCCTCCTCTGCAAAGGTGCTGCCCTTATCCTCCACGTCTTTTTCCAGAAGTGGGGCGGCGGTACAATTCATCCAACGATGTGCCGCACTTGGTGATAATAAAGCGTGTTTACCTGCCATAATTGTATATGCTTAAATGTTGTTATTAAAATGGGCAATTTGAACCGATCGTTCCATCTTCCATTATCTGCAAACCGTCGCACTGTTCAATGAAATTTGCAATCTTATCAGGCGACAAAGCACTCGGTTTTTCAGCACCTAACAAAGCGGCTATGTTCTTGAACTGTGCCGTTAATGGCTTGTGATACTTCTTGTATGCCTCGCCGTTGGTGTTCTCCTTGTAGTCTTCGCCCTCGATACGTTGGCGTGTCTTGTGCATAGCTGCCCTAACGTCTTCGGCGGTTAATGGCTTCTGCTCTGCCTCTGCCTGGGCTTTGGCCTGGCCCTCATTCTGTGGGGCGGCTTCCTCGGCTTTGGCTTCTTCCTGCTCGGCTACCTGCTCACCGTTGGCATCGGCTTCGTTGGCTGCTGCCTCCTGCTGTTCGTCTCCGGCTGGCTCCTTGGTAGGCTCCGGCTTGTCGGCGGCTGCGTCCTCTTTCTTCTTTCTGCCTCGCTTGTTAGTAGGCTGTTGAGGCTGTGCCGGGGTGGTGTCCTCTGGCTTGTTATCTACTTGTCCGTTTCCGTCGAGTGCTTCCTCGGCGGTCGGCGCAATTGTTGGTCGGTGGCTCAAAATGGCATTTACCAAAGCCACGATTTCAGGTGTTACACCCAAATTGACCTGTACGTTAATACTAAAATCTGTTTTCATCTTTGTATATGTTTAATGATGTTACTTATCTTCGTTGATGTACTCCAATAGCTCATCTATCTTTCTGTGTTTCGCAAACCATACGTACAAACGTATGTCGATATATGCGAGTGCTACGGCTGTAAACTTGGAATAGATCACTAACTCCCAATAGTTGGGGTTATCGTTGTGAGGCATCCCAATCAGATTGAAAAAAGCGATAAAGCCGATAACTACCATCAGCCAATAACGCCAATTCTTCATTACTTTTTTCATACGGCTTAATTTTTAAAGATACATTGATTTCCAACACTTGATTATTTCCGCCCCCGTAGTGATTAAGCCTTTTCCGGCTTTTCTAACTCTGAACTTAATAAGCCCATCGTTAGCGTACCGGGCGACGGTGTGCCGATCTACGTGCAACGCTTTGGCTGCTTGCCCTTGGTTATACAAACCGTCTGGCTCTACTTCGGGTTTGGTGATAATCATATAGCGTTACGTGTGATAGTTAGTGTATTGGCTGTATAGTCCGTTTTGACGCTGAACTTGCAGCACATCAAATTTTGAAACTGATACGTTAAAGCCTTGCCGTTGTCGCACGCTTTCGCATCAGGTAGGTAAAACGTTTTCGTCTTTCCTACATCAATTGACCGCAAATCGTCACGTGTCAATTTGATTGCTTTTCCTGTTTCGTCTGCCATAAAAGTATAAATTTTATTAAAATTACTTACTTAGTTACTTATACCTTTGGAGAAAAAGAAAAACTGCCGTATATTTGCAGTTGGGTTTTGGTGATGTTGGGCAAATAGTCCGACAGCCTTTCTTATGCTCTTGAGGTTAGTTACTTACTTATCTCGGTTGCAAAGATACGGCGAAATATCGTCACCACAAAATATTAAGGCGAAAAACCGTCACTTATTAACAATTATTAAGTAAGTCGTATGTTTGCAACTATAAATCAGCGTATAAAAGCGGTATTAGATACTGTTTACGGTGGAAATGTTACCGCTATGGCAAAGGGCACGTATATCAAACGTACCACCATTAATAGCATAGTCGGGCCGTCTGAAACTTCGCCCGGCTTTGATGTGATAGCCAAAATTGGCGAAATTTCGTCACCTCGTATAAGTATGGAATGGCTTGTAAGGGGCGTTGGTGATATGTTCTTAGACGAAAAAGATAGTATCAAATACCAAATAAATAGCGGCTCTAATATTAATAATAGCCCGGTAAATGATACTGATACGCTTAACCGCTTGCTCGCATTGGTTGAGGCAAAAGATAGTCAGATAGAACAAAAAGACAAACAGATTAATACATTATTAAGTATAATACAAAATAACAAAGTTGGATGATGCAAGAAAACAAAAAACAAACTGGCTGCTGTCTCGGTACGTTCTGTTTGGTGGTGCTCATCATCATAGTTTTAGCACTACTTTACGGCGTATTAATGGGCGTTCTAAATGTGTTTTGAAACTTGCAAATTTTCAGCAAATAATTTTTAGGTGTTCGTAATTAATTATAAATCAATAAGATATGAATAATATGGGATTATTAACAGGTAAGACAGCCCTTGTAACAGGAGCTGCCCGCGGCATCGGAAAGGCTGTCGCAATGAAATTCGCCTCAGAGGGCGCAAACATCGCATTTACAGACCTCGTTCTTAACGATGACATGGCTGCCGGTTTGGAGGCAACACGTAAGGAAATCGAGGCTCTTGGTGTAACTTGTCGTGCTTATGCAGGCAATGCTGCCGATTTCGAGGAGACAGAGAAGACTGTTAAGCAGGTACAGGCAGACTTTGGTTCTATCGATATCTTGGTAAACAATGCTGGTATTACCAAGGATGGTTTGATGCTTCGTATGTCAGAGGCTCAGTGGGATGCAGTTCTGAATGTAAATTTGAAGTCTGCGTTCAACTTTATCCATGCTTGTTCACCTATCATGCTCCGTCAGCGCAGTGGCTCTATCATCAACATGGCTTCTGTAGTAGGTGTTCATGGTAATGCTGGTCAGTGTAACTATGCTGCTTCTAAGGCAGGTATGATTGCTTTGGCTAAGTCTATTGCCCAGGAGTTGGGTCCTAAGGGTGTACGTGCTAACGCAGTAGCTCCTGGTTTCATCGAGACTGCTATGACAGCACAGTTGCCAGAGGAAATCCGTAAGGACTGGATGAAGAAGATTCCTTTGCGTCGTGGTGGTCAGACTGAGGATATTGCAAATGTTTGTCTCTTCCTCGCTTCTGATATGTCAAGCTACGTAAGCGGTCAGGTAATCCAGATCGATGGTGGTATGAATATGTAATCTATTGGCATCTGTTTTAGATAAAACATGCAGGTAGTTTACGAGGACAACCATATAATTATCGTCTCTAAGAGAAGTGGTGAAATCGTGCAGGGCGACAAGACCGGCGATGAGCCTCTCTCAGAGACGGTAAAACAATATATCAAGGAGAAGTACCAGAAACCAGGAAATGTATTCCTGGGAGTGGTGCATCGACTTGATCGTCCTGTCTCAGGACTCGTGGTATTTGCCAAAACCTCCAAGGCGTTGAGCCGCCTGAACAATATGTTCCGGGATGGTGAGGTGCACAAGACCTATTGGGCTATCGTGAAGAATATGCCACGTGAGACAGAGGCAACATTGACTCATTGGATAGTAAGAAACGAAAAGCAGAATAAAAGCTACGCTTACGACCATGAGGTGAAGAATTCGAAGAAGGCGATATTGAAGTATAAGGTGATAGGGCATACTGATCATTACACCCTTTTGGAAGTGAACCTGATGACAGGCCGTCATCATCAGATCAGATGCCAGTTAGCTAAGATGGGGTGCCCGATCAAGGGCGACCTGAAATACGGTTCCCCTCGCAGCAATGCCGACGGAAGTATCTCTCTTCTCTCGCACAAGGTAGAGTTTGTGCATCCAGTATCAAAAGAAACCATTGTAGTGGAAGCTCCTCTGCCAGATGATAATCTATGGAGAGCTATTGCTCCATAACAATTTAATATCCATGCTTATGAAGAAATATGCGAAATGGATGGGGATCGTTGTTCTTACCCCATTCGTGCTCATATTATTGTTGGCTGTTTTGCTTTATTTGCCTCCAGTACAGAACTGGGCAGTAAAGCAAGTTGCTTCTTATGCTTCAGAATCGACGGGCATGGATATTTCCGTAAAGCATGTACAACTCGTTTTCCCTCTCAAGCTGGGAGTGGAAGGCGTGAAAGTACTGCAACCTGTCGATTCATTGAAGAACAGCAGAAACCTTGCTTTAAGAAATAAAAAAGATACCGTAGCCGACATCCAGAAGATGGTGGTAGATGTACAGTTGCTGCCACTTTTCAGCAATCAGGTGATGGTGGATGAACTGAACTTCACGAAGATGAAGGTGAACACCACCAACTTTATCCACGAAGCCCGAATCAAGGGAGATGTGGGCAGATTGCAGCTGATGGCGCATGGTATAGATCTGGGTAAGGAGCACGTGAATGTGAACGATGCCCTGATTTCAGATGCCAGATTGTCTGTGGAATTGAGCGATACTGTTCCGCCAGATACGACTCCGAGCACCAATTACTGGAAGATCCGCTTACAGAAACTGAAACTAAAGAATACCGATTTTACCCTACACATGCCTGGAGATACCCTTCAGGTGAATGCTTATTTCGGTGATGCGATCGCCCGCACCACCTACCTTGACCTGTTCAAAGGTCTGTATCAGGTCAAGCACTTGGACTGGAAGAACGGCAGGGTGAACTACGACCAGAATTTCGAACGTCCTGCATCCGGTCTGGACTTCAACCATCTTGCCTTCCACGATATGGCATTGAAGGCCGATTCCTTCTATTTCTGTGATTCCAGGATTGATGTAAAGATCAAGGAAGCAAGGATGAAGGAGAAGAGTGGACTGAAGATAGATCAGCTTAATGGCAGATTTGTGATGGATTCCTTGAAGTTGCAGTTGCCGGATCTCTATTTCCGTACTCCGGAATCTCATTTACAAGCTACTGTAGATATGGATATGAATGCCTTTGCCGAGAAGAATCCTGGCAAAGTGATGGCGCGTGTGAAAGGTGCCTTGGGGCGTTCTGATCTTTTTCTCTTCATCGGTGATGCATTGCCGAAGCAGATGAAGAGCCGATGGCCTTACTATCCGATGAAGCTGGAAGGTTCGCTGAAGGGAAACATGCAGCGTGCCTCTTTCTCGGGAGTCAAGGTGAATCTGCCTACTGTTTTCGATTTAAGCACGGATGGCATGGTAGCTAATATGACAGATATGAATCGTCTGAAGGCGAATGTCAATCTGAAGGCACGTACCTACAATCTCGGTATGGTAACAGCCATGCTCGATCCTGCCTTGACACAGGAAATCCGCATCCCTAGCGGCATCGGCATTCAGGGAAATGTGAAGATGGATGGAACGAAGTATGCCACCAGACTGGCTCTTACCGAAGGTAAGGGAAGCATGAAGGTGGATGCTGCCATCGATGCCAAGACCCGTAGGGATGGCAGCATCGATATGAATCGCCTGGCTTATCAGGCAAAGTTGCAGGCACGTCAGATTCAGGCCCAGCATTTCCTGCCTCACCAGAATCTCTACACCTTTACGGGAGAGGTAGAGGCAAAGGGCGTGGGTACTGATTTCCTGTCGCCTCGAACCCGACTGATGGCGAAAGCCAAGGTTAACCAGGTACATTATGACAAGTATCAGTTGCATGACATGGTGGCTGATGCGCAGGTTGCCAACGGTAGAATTCATGCCAAGCTGGATAGTAGGAATGATCTGCTGAATGGTAACATCGCCGTGGATGCCCTGGCTAGTACCAAGAAGTTGAAGGCTACACTGGTGGCAGATGTGCGCCATGCCGATATGTATCAGTTGAAGATTACCGATAAGCCAGTGGATGTTTCGCTATGTGGTCAGATCGATGTTCATTCCGATCTGAAGGATAGTCACAAGGTATGGGCTAACCTGGATGATATCACCGTAAGGACAGAAAAGAAAGTCTATCGCCCAGTAGGTGTGAAGGTGGATATCCTGACCGATAGAGATACCACCCATGCCATAGCAGAGTGTGGAGATTTCCGTCTGAACATGGATGCGCATGGAGGCTACGAGAAACTCCTGCACAGAGTTACCGGTTTGCAGAAGGAATTATGGAAGCAGCTCAAGAACCGTCGCATTGATCAGGTGATGATTCGCAACAATTTCCCGAGCGGACATATCTACCTTTCTACAGGTAAGGATAACTTCATTTCCCGATTCATCGAATATATGGGTTACCATTTCAAGTCGGTGGAGATGGAGCTGAATGCTTCGCCTGTGGCGGGACTCGAAGGATATATGAACATCGACTCCCTGGTGGCGAGTGGCATGCAGCTGGATACCATTCGTGCCCAGGTACATACGCAGGGAGATACCATCCGCTATTCAGCCCGTGTTCAGAACAACCGTCATAATCCGCAGTATGTGTTCCGGGCATTGGTAGATGGTGAGGTACAGGAGCATGGCTCCAATATCAAGGCTCGCCTCTATGATGCATCCAATAAGTTGGGTGTAGATGTGGGACTCGCTGCCATGTTGCAGCCTAATGGTGTGAAAGTGTCTCTGATAGATACCCATCCGATATTGGGTTATAAGGAGTTCGTAGCCAATGATTCCAACTATGTGATGTTGAGTGATGACGGACGTGTATCTGCCGATCTGGTGCTGAAGGCAGCAGCGGGCAATATGGGTATGCGTGTCTATTCCAACGATAAGAACGAGGATGCCCTGCAGGATATCACCGTCAGCATGAGCAGGTTCAATCTGGACAAGGTGCTGAGTGTGATTCCGTATATGCCGGATATTACGGGTATCATGGATGGTGACTTCCACTTTATCCAGACCAAGGAAGAACTCTCTGTTTCTTCTAATCTGAAGATAGATAACATGACCTACGAGAAATGTCCGATGGGCAATGTGGGTTCGGAGTTTACCTATATGCCAAAGAGTGACGGTTCTCACTATGTAGATGCCATCCTTACCTATGAGGGTGATGAGGTGGCAACTGTTACGGGTACATACAAGTCGGAAGGTGCCGGCGATCTGGATGCAGAGGTAGGATTAGAGAAGCTTCCTTTGCACTTTATCAATGGTTTTGTACCTGATCAGCTCATCGGTTTGAAGGGATATGGCGAAGGTGCCCTGAAGATGAAGGGTGCCTTGAGCAATCTTGATATCGATGGTGAGGTATATCTCGATTCTGCTTATCTGGTAAGTGTGCCATACGGTATTTCCATGCGATTTGCCAACGATCCAGTGCGCATTACAGACAGTAAGCTGCTCTTCGAGAACTTCATGATGTATGCCAACAATGAGAGTCCGCTCAATATCCAGGGTGCCCTCGACTTCACGGATGTGGAGAATATGAAGCTGAATATCCGGATGAGAGCGCAGGACTTCCTGCTGATTGATGCAGAGGAGAATGCCCGTTCCGAGGCATTCGGCAAGGCGTATGTCAACTTCTTCGGAAGCATGCAGGGATCATTGTCTAATCTGAAGATGATGGGTAAGCTGGATGTACTGGGCAAGACCAATATGACCTATATCTTGCGTGAGTCGGAACTCACTACCGATAACCAGCTGGAGGAACTGGTGAAGTTTACCAATTTCAAGAGCGGCAAGGAGGTAGTGGTTCAGAAGCCTACGCTGGATGGTTTCGATATGTTGCTGAGTATGTCTATTGATGAGTCGGCGCGTATTCTCTGTGCCTTGAATGCCGATAAGACCAATTATGTGGATCTGATGGGAGGAGGCAATTTGCAGATGCGGTACAATACGGCTGACGGTATCCGGCTGACGGGTCGATATACCCTGAATGATGGTGAGATGAAATACTCTCTGCCTATCATTCCATTGAAGACCTTTAATATCCAGGATGGAAGCTATATCCAGTTTACGGGTGATCCGTTTAATCCTACCCTGAACATTACGGCAACGGAGGATATCAAGACTACCGTCAACGAGGGTGAGGGTAGTGGACGCTCGGTGGATTTCATCTGTGGTGTGAAGCTGAGTCAGACTCTGGAGAAACCGGGTATCCAGTTTATCATCTCGGCATCCAACGACCAGACCATCCAGGATGAGTTGAATTCGATGAGTGTAGAGGAGCGAGGCAAGATAGCCATCACGATGCTGGCTTCGGGTATGTATCTGGCGAGTGGAACCACCAGTTCGTTCTCGATGAATACCGCCCTGACTTCATTCCTCAACTCCGAGATCAATAACATTGCAGGTACAGCCATGCGAAGCATCGGACTCGATGTGGGTATGTCGGTGGATAACCAGACCAATGCCTCTGGCGGAACGCATACCGACTACAACTTCAAGTTCGCCAAGCGATTCTTCAATAATCGCCTGAGTTTCTCAGTGGGTGGACAGGTTTCAACCGGTGCAGAACTGGAGAATGCCAACAAGAATGAGTCTTTCTTCAACAATGTGGAGGTTCAGTATCGTCTCAACGAAGGAGCCAGCATGTATGTAAGAGCCTTCTATAATGCCAATACCTACGATTGGCTGGATGGTCAGATTGGGGAGTATGGCGGCGGTTTCACCTGGCGCAGAAAACTCTCCAAGTTCTCGGATATCTTCAGATGGAAGACTGAGAAGCAGCAGGTGCCTGCAGATTCTCCGATGCTGCGAACCCGCAAGGATTCAGTGATGCTGCGGACCCGCAAGGATTCTGTTATTAGAAACAACGAAAAATAAGCTAGTGAATATGAGAAAGAAGAATCGACTTCACCTTATTATATATATAGCGGCAGCGGTGATGCTGTTCAGCTTCCTATTTACAGGGTGCTCTTCTACGAGTGCCCTGAAGGAAAACGAGCAGCTGTTTACCGGTTTGAAGCCTATAGAATACTCCAACTACGAGACGAATACCTATGCCGACTCGGTGAAGGAAGAGATGGAGTTTGCTCTTGCATCAGCCCCAACGGGAGCTTTTATGGGAAGCAGCTATTTCCGTACTCCGTTTCCTATCCGTCTGTGGATATGGAATGCCTTCTCTCCGTCGGGTAATGCTCTTTCCAGATGGATTACCAAGGTGTTCGGTTCGAAACCTAAGCTGATGGAGAATGTGAATCCGAAGTTGAGAGCACAGGTAGCTGAGCATCAGCTCGACAAGTTGGGCTATTTCAATGGCAAGGTAGATTATGAAGTGATCACCCAGAGCAATCCGAAGGAAGCCAAGGTGGCTTATAAAGTGAATATGGGACATTTGTGGAGATTGGATTCCGTGGCTTATCTCAACTTCCCGGAGCATGGCAAGCAGCTCATCGATTCTACGATGTCGCAGGCAGTTATCAGAAAGGGAAGCCCGTTCAATGTCTCCAATCTGGAGCAGGAGCGTCAGCGACTCACCCGTCTTTTCCGCAACCATGGCTATTACTTCTATCAGAATGGCTATGCATCTTATCTTGCAGATACCGTGAATACGCACGGCAAGGTGAACCTCCGGCTGTCGATGGTGGACAGCATTGAGCCGGAAGCAACCCGACAGTGGTATATCGGCAATATCAACATCAACTTCAAGAAGCAGTTCATGGAGGAGATGACCGATAGCTTCGTGCGCCGTTATCTGAGTTTCAGATATGCAGGCAAGAAGATGCCGATTCGTGCCGGAGTGGTGCTCAGGGAGTTGAAGCTCCGACCACGAAAGCTTTATATGGTGGATGATGAAAATACGGCTAAGGCTGGATTGCAGTCGATGGGACTCTTCAGTTATACCAACCTGCAGTTTGTGCCTAGAAGCACTCAGGTTTTGGATAGCCTGGGAAATGTGCAATATTGTGATACACTGGATGCCAACATCGATCTGGTGTTCGACAAACCATACGATTTCTATGTAGAAGCCAACGCCAAGGGCAAGACTACCGGAAGGGTAGGTCCGGAGCTGGTGGTGGGTCTGACCAAGCGCAATGCCTTCCGGGGTGGTGAGAAGCTGGATATCAACTTCCATGGTTCTCATGAGTGGCAGACCATCACGGGGCAGGGGGGAAGTTCCAACAAGATCAATTCCTATGAGTTCGGATCGGATGTCACGCTGTCGTTCCCAAGCATCATCACTCCTTGGAATGCTTTCCGCACGATGGCACAGAATGAGCGCAGATTCCGCAGAGGTCATATCCCCCGCCGTTACTACGGTACGCCGAATACCACCATCAAGGCATCCATGAACATCCTGAACCGTGCTGGCTATTTCCGCCGTCATGTGGCTGGAGGAGAGTTGACCTATGATTGGGCAACCTCTTATCAGCATCGCCATTCGTTCAGTCCGCTGATTCTTTCGTATGAGTATATGAACTATACTTCTCCGAAGTTCGACAGCATCATGAACAACAATGTGTATGTGGCAACTTCGATGGCCGACCGTTTCATTCCGAAGATGAGCTATACCTACACCTATCGCAGTGCGCAGAAATACCGCAGTCCTATCGTGTGGTCAACTACGGTGAGCGAAGCCGGCAACATTCTGTCGCTGGGCTATCTTCTGGGCGGCAGAAAATGGAACGACAAGGGTAAGACGATGTTCAAGAACGAGTATTCTCAGTTCTTCAAGCTGGAAACAGATTTCGTGAAGTATTGGAAGCTGAATGAAACATCCACCCTGGTGGGACATCTGAATGCCGGAATGATCTGGAGTTACGGCAATTCGAGTCAGGCACCTTATACGGAGATGTTCTATGTAGGTGGAGCCAACAGTATCCGTGCCTTCAGTGTGCGAGGTGTCGGACCAGGCGAGCAAGACTACAGTGCCCTGAGTAACAAGTATGCCAACATCCTTCGTACGGGAGATATTAAGTTCCAGGCGAATCTGGAATACCGTCCTAAGATCTGGGGCGATCTTTATGGTGCTCTGTTCCTGGATGCCGGTAATGTCTGGATGAAGGATGCTGATTTGTCCTCTTTCGAGGCCTTCAAGTTTGATAAGTTCTACAAGCAGCTGGCTGTAGGCACCGGAGTGGGTATCCGCTACGATATGGGAATGTTTGTGGTTCGAGTAGATTGGGGAATCGGTCTGCATCTGCCATACGATACGGGTAAGAACGGATTCTACAACATTCCAAGCTTCAAGAAGAACCAGAGCTTGCATTTGGCTGTGGGCTATCCGTTCTAGCATCATTTGTCTGTGGGCTATCCGTTCTAGCCCCGGTTTTTTGGGGGATGAAGCTCCATAAATCATTCAAATAATGATGTAAATCAAAAAAAAAGTAGGAAAAGATGCTGCTAGGTGCATTTTTTTTATTACTTTTGCAGGTGATTAAACGTAAATATCAACTATTAAATAAAAATATAGATTATGAAACCTACATTATTGCTTTTGGCTGCTGGTATGGGTAGCCGTTATGGTGGTTTGAAACAGCTCGATGGTCTGGGCCCTAATGGTGAGACTATTATGGACTACAGTATCTACGATGCTATTCAGGCTGGTTTTGGTAAGATCGTTTTCGTTATCCGCAAGGATTTCGAGGATCAGTTCCGCGAGAAAATCCTCTCTAAGTACGAGGGCCATATCCCAGCAGAGCTTTGCTTCCAGTCTTTGGATGCACTCCCTGAAGGATTCAGCGTACCAGAGGGTCGCGAGAAGCCATGGGGTACCAACCACGCAGTGTTGATGGCAAAGGACGTTATCAAGGAGCCTTTCTGCGTAATCAACTGCGATGACTTCTAC
>ERZ1027255.202-NODE-202-length-22480-cov-5.647402_pt1 | contig 22480 bp, 16 predicted proteins | sample MGYA00519261_ERZ1027255 | MGnify/ENA primary metagenome ERZ1027255 (study PRJEB26926, sample SAMN06164399) | human gut metagenome | biome: ENVO:00009003; feature: ENVO:2100002; material: ENVO:00002003 | host: Homo sapiens | place: USA | collected 2012 ...
AGGCTATTCGTCGGCAGCGTCAGATGTGTATAAGAGACAGATAATAAATATGGTGTTTGGAAATCATCCGATATGCTTCGCCAGGAAACGCTCCATAGCGCGGTAGAAGTCAAAGCGGTTCTCCTGGTTGTGGAATCCGTGACCTTCGTTGTCCTTCACCATATATTCCACCTCCACGCCGCGTTCCCGCAGCGCCTCCACCATCTGGTCGCTCTCCGCTTTGTTCACGCGCGGGTCGTTCGCCCCTTGCGCCACAAAAAGCGGCACACGAATTTTGTCAGCGTGCAGCGCTGGAGAGGTCGCCGCCAACTGCTCCTTGTCGGCCTCAGGGTTGCCCACCTGTTCATACATCATTTCAAGCATCGGGCGCCAGTAGGGCGGAATCGTCTTCATGAAAGTAAACAAGTTCGACACCCCCACATAGTCCACGCCACAGGCATAGAGGTCTGGCGTGAAAGCCACGCCCGCCAGCGTTGCATATCCGCCGTAGCTGCCGCCGTAGATGGCGATGCGTTTCCTGTCGGCAATGCCTTTGCTGATGAGCCAGTTCACGCCGTCGGTGATGTCGTCCTGCATCTTCAGTCCCCATTGCTTGTAGCTCGCCTCCAAGAACTGGCGGCCGTACCCCGTGCTGCCTCTGAAATTCATTTGGAACACCGCATAGCCGCGGTTGCAGAGAAATTGCACCTCCGAACTGTAGCCCCACGTGTCGCGTGCCCAGGGCCCCCCGTGCGGGTTCACCACCACCGGCAACTGCTTCGCCCCCTCCAATGTCACGCCGTGTGGTAGAGAGAGATACGCTTCGATGTGTAGGCCGTCGCGCGTTGTGTAAGTCACGTCGTGCATCTCCACCATCTCCTCCTCGCGAATCCACGGCGCGGTGTCGGCCAGTTTCGTCGCCGTGTCCGTTGCCACGTCATAGAAATAATAGCTGCCGCGCGTGCGGTCGTTGCCCACATAAATAAGCGCGTGCGACTCCTCCTTGTCCGTGTCTGCCATGCCATAGCGGTAGCCTGGGAAATGCGCCTTTATGCGTTTCCGCAACGCCTCCTCCTCAGCGTCGAAGAAATGGCGCACTGGTTCCTTATGGCCCGTGCAATAGACCGACAAGAGTTTCTTGCGTTTGCGCGAATAGCTGATGCTCGAGATGTCGTATTTCTCATTTTCATACATCACTTCCAGTTCCTCACACGTCCGTGGGTCCATCAGCGCCAGCACCACCTTGTCGCGGTTCAAGTTTGTGGCGGCATACACCAGACGGTTGTCGGGCGTGAACTCCATGAAATTAACCATCTCCTTGAAATTCGTCGTCAAAACGGGGCGAAACTCCTCCTCTTCAGTGTCGCGGTAGAGAATCTGCGTGTTCACGCCGTCAACGATGGCCGTCACGGCCCGCAGTTTCCCCTCGTGGTCCGTCATCCATCCCTGCCAGTTTCCCGGATTCTCCGCCAGTAGCGTCAGTTCCCCCGTTCGGATGTTCAAGCGGTAAGGGTCAAACACCTCTGGGTTGCGTTTGTTCAGTCCGATCATCACCTCGTTGGGCGTCTCCTCCAGGTCGTCAATCAGAGAAGTCCTCACCCCCGGAAAGTCCGTGTATGCCCGTTGGTCGCTGCCATCGATGTTCACGCCGAAGAGCTGATAGTTTTCGTCGCCCCCCGTGTCCTTCATATATAAGAGGCGTTCGTTGTCGGCCCACATATATCCCGCTACGCTGCGCAGCGTTTCGCTCGTGACGCGCACGGCCTCGCCGCCCTCAACGGGGCGCACAAAAACATTCATGCGTTCCTCGTAGGGCGCCATGAAAGAGAGGTGGCGTCCGTCGGGCGAAAGTTGGAAGGCCGCTTCCTGCGAATTGCGGAAGAAATCTTCAAGCGGTATGTGGCGCACGGCAGTGTCGGCCGCAGAGAAATTGTTTGCTGTGTTCATATTTTGTGTGTTGCTGTTTAATGGTGGTTCGAATAATTCTGATACCTTGTTGGACTTTCAGAGCTTGGCTGTTGCAGTCGTTGGTTGCGGCGCCAACATTGTAGCTCACTTTGCTCGCAAAGTGAGGGCCACGAATACGTAGCGAAAATGCTATAAGTCCGCTTTATACCCGCTCCTTTGCGATGTGTTTGCCATAAAATTCGTCCCCCTCACTTTGCGAGCAAAGTGAGCTACAGTGCTTCGCCTCAGACCTCCGTCGCATATCGGTTGGCCCAAAACCGCGTAGGAACATCCTTGGATTTTCAACGCCCAGCCTTCCGCCATTACTTTTTCTTTTACAAACTTAGCGATTTTATCCGATTCCCAAGGCAGCCTCGCCTCATTTTCTCCCCGTCCATAAGAAAAGTCATCTACTCGCGGCCGCAAATCGTGCTGCTCGCGGCCGCGAGTAGACAACTTTTGATGCTTATCGTTGAGACTGATGCAGGGAACATCCTCTGCATCAGTCTTTCCCATTCTCCCGCCCCCAAAAACGCGCAGAAATATTTATGGATTTTGAACACATTGGATGGCGGGATGAAAGGTGGTATGCTTTTCCCTTTGCGTGCCTTGGCCCTGTCGCCCTGCGTAGGGAAGAATCATTCTTCTTTTTGGGAGAGTAGCGCTTCCGCCACCCCTTCCAGTTCTTTATACCATTCCTCGCCGAAGCGTTTGATGAGTGGGTCGCGCAGGAACTTATAGACCGGCAGATTGAGCTCGCGGCCGCGTTTCACTGCTTCACTGCACACGTTCCATCGGTGGTAGTTGAGACCGATGAGGCCGCCCGCAAAGCGTTTTTCGCGGATGGGGTAGAGATAGCATGAGATGGGCTTGCACCATGAAGTGCGGCCTTCTCGGAACGCCTTCTCTGTGGCGCAGAAGCAGCATCCTTTTTCGTTGTAGCAGGTGAACACGCAGTCTTTTCCGTTGACGATGCTCGTGACGAGGTCGCCGTCGCGGTCCGTATAGGCCACGCCCTGCTGGTCGATAACGGCTTGCGCCGCCGCACTGAGGTCGGGCCATACTTCGTCGAGCACATTCTCCAGTTCGCCTACTTCGTCGAGCGTCAGCGGAGCTCCCGCGTCGCCTTCCACGCAGCAGATGCCGCCGCAGGCATCGAGGTCGCAGCAGAAACATTCCGTCAGGATGTCGGTTGAAAGAATAACGTCGCCCACCTCAATCAGGGGCGGCAGACGGTGGGGGATATGGTTGTTGTCGTTCATAATTCGTTGTGGTGTGTGAAATTTAAGTGGGTGTTCAAAATTAGTTTTTACTATCCATGCCGATAGGGCGTTCAAAATCCAGAAAAATTAAGATTGGTAAAGAGGCGCCAGCGCCCCTGAAGGGGGCTCATATTTAGGGTAGGGGCTTGCCCCTACCTCTTGAGGCTGATTTATGAACCTCGCCCCTGTAAGGGGCTCATATCTCGAAACTTATTGCGGGGCAAGCCCCGCCAACGATATGCGCCCCTTACAGGGGCAGCAGCGAGAATAGATGAGCTGCGGCGGGAGATAGGGGCAAGCCCCTATCCTGGAATATGAGCCCCTTCCAGGGGCAGCGGTGCCGCAACCGCCCTATTGTTTGGCAAAAAACGCGCAGAGTTTTCTGGATTTTGAACACCCCTATATATATAGGTGTCCTTGCTACGCTTTGCGCTGTCTCAGCCGCGTTTCTTGGGGTGCAACACCACGAGCGGCACAATCATTTCCTCCATAGAGACGCCGCCGTGCTGGAAAGTGTTGCGGTAGTAGGTCACGTAATAGTTGTAGTTGTTGGGATAGGCGAAGAACTTGTCGCCCTGTGCAAAGATATAGGTCGTTGAGAGGTTGGGCGCTGGCAGTCCGAAGCGGTCTGGGCGTTTCACTTCTATCACCTCCTTCGGATTGTAGCTTAGGTTCTTCCCCAGTTTGTAGCGCAGATTGGTATTCACGTTGCGGTCGCCAACCACTTTGATGGGCGACGTGGCGCGTATGCTTCCGTGGTCGGTGGTAATCACGATTTCATAGTCGAGTAGTGACAGAGCGCGGAAAAGTTCCTTGATGGCCGTGTGGCGGAACCATGAGAGCGTGATGCTGCGGAAAGCCGCCTCCCCGCCCGCCAGTTCGCGCACCATGCGCGATTCCGTTCTGGCATGCGAGAGGATGTCGATGAAATTGATGACGAGCACGTTGAAAGGCGATTGCGTTAGTTGCGGCAATGTCGAGAGAATATGGTCGGCCGCCTGCGAATCGTTGATTTTGTTGTAGGTGAAATGCTCCTTTCGGCGGTAGCGTTCCAGTTGATGGCGTATGAGGGCCTCCTCTTGCAGGTTTTTCCCTTCGTCTTCATCCTCGTCCACCCAAAGGTCGGGATACATCTGGCGTATCTTCTCTGGCATCAGGCCTGCAAAGATGGCGTTGCGGGCATATTGTGTGGCCGTCGGGAGAATGCTGAAGTAAAGGTTTTCTTCGATGTCAAACTGCTCGGCGAGTTCGCCGCTCAGGGCGCGCCATTGGTCGAAACGTAGGTTGTCGAGCACGAGCAGAAACACTTTGCGGCCTGCGGAGAGCTTGGGAAATACCACCTTCTTAAACAAATCCGGACTGATGAGCGGGCGTTCGTCGGGATTGGCAATCCAGTTTTCGTAGTTTTTTTTGATGAACTTGGCAAAGGCAAGGTTGGCCTCCGTTTTCTGCATGCCCAGCATTTCGCGCATCGATTCGTCGGCCTCGTCCAGTTCCAGTTCCCAGTGAACAAGTTTCTTGTATAGCTCCTTCCATTGTTCAGCATTGAGGTCGTCATCGATTTGCATACTGATGCGAGCAAACTCCTGACGATAATTGGTCTGCACCACCTCCTGCTGGATTTCAGTGCGGTGGATGTTCTTCTTGAGCGTCAGCAGAATCTGCTTCGGATTGACAGGTTTGAGCAGATAATCGGCAATCTTCGAGCCAATGGCCTGGTCCATCAGGTCTTCCGCCTCATTCTTTGTCACCATCACGATTGGCACGTTGGGCGTAGTCTCCTTGATGGCCGCCAGCGTCTCAAGTCCGCTGAGTCCCGGCATATTCTCGTCGAGAAGGATGAGGTCGTAATTGTTTTCCCGGCAGAGGTCGATGGCGTCTGGCCCGTTAGAGCACGTTTGCACGGCATATCCCTTCTTTTCCAGAAAAACGATATGCCCTTTGAGTAAATCAATCTCATCGTCCACCCATAGAAGTCGTCCGATATTGTTCATCTTCAATTGTTTGTAATTAGAAATTCAGCCTGCTGGGCAGCAGCCCTAAATTTGGACGTCAGGCGGATTTACGGAAAATTATACCGCCTTTACCTCCCTTGCACGCTTATGCTGCGAAGTTAGGAAAAAAAGAGCAGTTTCACATTGATGTTCCGGTTAATAAGTCTTATTCTTGGCGCGTGTGGCGGTGCTGTCGGCCTTTTCCGAAGGATGGGAATCAGTGCAGGACTTTGATATACAATATATTTAAGCTAACTTTGTTGGTGTTCCTCAGTATGGGAAGTATGGAATCATGGGTGGTTCTAATAATTCTGGTTGAAATATTCTAATATTCTGCTGGTCGCTTTGCACCTTCTCGGAAGCGTCTTTCCGCAAGTAGCCTCAGTCACATAGCCCGCTATGCTCCTTCGTCTACTTACAAAAATACACTTCCGATAAGGCACAAATCAACTCATCAGAATTATTAGAACCACCCTTATGCCTTTCTTTTCTGCGACATGCTTCCCAGCAATATTCAACCACTAACCAATAATTCACATGAAAAAGTTTTTACTTGCTTCAGGAGCCGCCTTGGCTGGGACTATGGCCGCAGTCGCCCAAACGAGTGAGAAGCCCAACATCATTCTCTTCTTGGTGGACGACATGGGATGGCAGGAAACATCTGTGCCTTTCTATAAAGACACGACAGCGCTCAACCACCGCTATCGCACGCCCAACATGGAGCGTATGGCCAAGATGGGCGTGAAGTTCACGCAGGCTTATGCCAGTGCGATTTCTTCGCCTTCCAGATGTAGCCTGATGACGGGCATGAACCCGGCCCGCCACCGCGTGACCAACTGGACACTTCGATACGACAACGCAACTGACGCCTCCGGTGGCCTCCTGAAAATGCCCGACTGGAACTACAACGGTTTGCAGCCCGACACCGTGACGTCGGCCCGCAACCTTAAGAACACGGCATTGGCAACGACGCTGCCGCAGTTGCTCAAGAACAATGGCTATTACACCATCCATTGCGGAAAGGCCCATTGGGGCGCCATCGGCACAGCAGGCGAAAACCCGAAGGCATTCGGCTTTGATGTGAACATTGCAGGCGGTGCCAATGGATCTCCTGCCAGTTATCTGGCCCAGGAGAACTACGGTTCCGGACTTTCTCATGTGCAGGGCTTGGAGAAATATTATGCGAAAGGCACCTTCCTGACCGATGCCCTGACGCAGGAGGCCCTGCTGGCGATGGATGTGCCCATTAAAAAGAAGCAGCCGTTTTACCTTTATATGTCCCACTATGCCATCCACGCGCCATACAATCCCGATTCTCGCTTCACGTCCAACTATATGCAGGCTAACGGACAGGGCGTTTACGATGAGCAGTTACAAGCCAATCTCAACAAGCAGGAAATCAATCATGCCGCTTTGATTGAAGGCATGGATGAGAGTCTTGGAAAGATTATGGACTATCTGGAAGCACGTCCAGAGGTGGCGAAAAACACGATATTGCTTTTCATGTCGGACAACGGCGGCCAGGCGGTCAGCGTGCGGCAGGGACGTGCCAATTACGACCAGAGCTATCCGGCACGTGCCGGTAAGGGTTCGGCTTACGAAGGCGGCATCCACGAACCGATGATGGTGTATTGGCCGGGCGTGACGCAGGGCGGTACGGAAAACGCCAACCGCGTCGGCATTGAGGATTTCTTCCCAACGATTTTGGAAATGGCGGGGGCGAAGAACTACAAATGTTCGCAGACAGTTGACGGCAAGAGTTTTGTTGACGTGCTTCGCAATCCGCAGCTTCGCCGCGAACGCACGTTGGTGTGGCATTTTCCCAACCGTTGGGGCGAGAGCCAAGACAGAGCGGAAGGATATGGCTCATATTCTGCCATCATGAAGGGCGACTACCACCTCATTTATTTCTGGGCAAACCAGGAGCGTCGGCTTTATAACGTGAAGGAGGACATCGGCGAACGCAACAACCTCGCCAAGGCGATGCCAGAACTCACGATGAGTCTGGCGCAGGAACTCACCGACTCGCTCATCAGCTATGGGGCGCAGCGCCCAACCATCATTGCAACGGGAGAACTGGTGCCGTGGCCCGTTGACGGCCAGCAAATCGTGAGCGCAGGCGACCCCGTTGAACCTTCAAAGGTGTTTAAATACAGCACGGCCGACAAGCGCCATTATTACACCATCAGCGACAAGCGTCCCACAGGGGCTTTCTATTGGACCCAAGGGAAACACAATGGTTACAACGCCCTGCAATGCACCACGAAAGCCTACAAAGACACCACGCAATATAAGCAGCTCTTTTACATGATGCCGGGCTCAGACGATATGCACTTTCGTCTGTACACCTACCAGGGGGAGCCAGTTGACTACGTAAAAGGCAAGGCTGGCTCTTCGTGGAACAAAGGAAATCCGTCGCCCATCGTGGAAATGCCTTTTCTGCAATACGCCACAGAAAAAGCCGGAGAGTTTCAGGTCATTATGACTGGAACAGAGGGATATTACAGCTTTGCCAGTGACGGCATCTTGATGAACGACCGCGGTACAGGAAATGGTGCGGCAGCCAATATGAAGTGGGTGATTTCCACCTATTCAGGCAACAACATTACAGACCCGGGTAGCATCTATAAGTTCACCAGTGTGTCGAATCCCGTGACAGGAATTGAAACGCTTGAAGCCGATGTCCGCCACATGACGCGGCAGGAGTTGGCAAGTGCCGTCGGTGTGAAATTGTATGACACCAAGGGCAGACGCATGAAGAATGTCAACGCGGTGTCAAACGGCTTCTACATTGTCAAGGCATCCAGCGACAGTTACAAGATTTACCTGCATTGAACCTACTTAACAAAAGCGGCAGGCCAACTCATGCTTGGAGTTGGCCTGCCGCTTTTTATGGTTCAGGACAAACGTCAGACTTAGTAATGGTGAAATAATAACTTGAACGATTACTTATTTCTTCACCACGATGGCCAGTCCTTGTTTTTCGAGCGCCTTCACGGCTTTCTCGATGGCCTCGTAGTGTTCTGGTGCGATGCCGAGCGCTTTGAGATCAATGGTTGGCAGGGCTTCGTCGGCGTGCAATTCATTTTCCTCCACGGGGGCTGCAATCATGCCGACGGCAGAGGTGTTGTTGGTGATGGGGTCGATGATGATAAAGGCACCCGTCGGTTTGTTGTCCTTGTAGGCATCAAAGAAGAGTTCCTTCGACGTGACCATCACGGCGCGTCCGATTTCGTTGAGCGTCAGGCGGTCAACCTGCGAGCGTTCCAGCGTGTTGACGTCCACTTTATATTTGAAGTGGTCGAAGCGGCAGCGCGTGGTGTTGGTGGTGTGTTTGAGATAAAACGACTTGTTGGGGTCCATCGGTTCCTCGTCCATCCAGACGATGGTGGCTTCGAAGTGTCGGCCGATGTGCGGACCGTTTGGCAACGCCTTGGGCGTTCCGGCGTTCTCTGGCATGTCTTCCGGGCATTTAATGATCATCTCGCCGCGCGAAATGTCGATTTCATCCTCCAGTTGCAGTGTGACGCTCTGGGGCGGGAAAGCATAGTCGAGGTCGCCGTCGTAAGTCACGATGCGCTTCACGCGGCTTGTCTTTCTGCTGGGTAGCGCCATGATGCTGTCGCCTTTGCGCACCACGCCCGAAGCCACCTTTCCGCAGAATCCGCGGAAGTCGAGGTTGGGGCGCAACACGTATTGCACCGGGAAGCGGAAGTCCTGGAGATTGTGGTCGTTGCCGATTTCCACTTCTTCGAGATATTGCAGAATGCTCGGCCCTTCATACCACGGCGTGCGCTTAGAATGCGTCACGACATTGTCGCCTTCGAGGGCAGAGAGCGGGATACACTTTACGTCGGGCACCTGGAAGGGCGCGATGAAGGTTTGGAAGTCGCTCACGATGTTGTTGAATACTTCTTGAGAGTAGTCAACGAGGTCCATCTTGTTGACCGCCAAGATGATGTGTTTGATGCCGAGGAGCGAAACGAGGAACGTGTGGCGGCGCGTCTGCGTGATGACGCCCGTGCGAGCGTCCACGAGGATGACCGCCAAGTTGGCCGTCGAGCCGCCCGTGATCATGTTGCGCGTGTATTGTTCATGTCCCGGCGTGTCGGCGATGATGAACTTGCGCTTGTTGGTTGAGAAATAGCGGTAGGCCACGTCGATGGTGATGCCTTGTTCGCGTTCAGCTTTCAGACCATCGCAGAGCAGGGCGTAGTCGATGTGTTCGCCGGCGTTGCCAACGCGCTTCGAGTCGCGTTCGAGCGCTGCCAACTGGTCTTCATAGAGCTTTTTCGAATCGAAGAGCAGGCGACCGATGAGCGTTGATTTGCCGTCGTCAACAGAGCCTGCGGTTAGAAAGCGCAGGAGATCCTTCTTTTCGTCTTGGTCAAGATATTCCTCGATGGAGAGTTTTTTGCCGTCGATGACAGTTGCTTCGCTATTTGGGTTGTTCGTATTGTTCATTATATAGTGTGTTTATTGCAGCAGGCTATTTGGCCCTGCCGTCAAATCGTTTTCAGCTTCAATTTTCTCGCGTGCATCGCGTTGCCCTTGCTTGACCCCTTCGCTGCGGGCGCAGAAAAACACGATGACGGCCAGCAAAACGGCCAGTGTCACGAAGAGAATGCGTAGGGGGATGTGGCGCTGTATGGCCTCGATGCGCTCCTCGGCCCTCTGTATTCTGTTGTGTTGGACGGTGGTGTGTGAAACAGACGCCGTGTCGGTGGAATGGTTGTTTGACATATTCAGCATGTATTGGACTTAGAACGCAAGACTGTCGGGGGTGGATTCATCAATGGCTTCAATGCGGTCGATGGAATCCGTTTGTGCGGCGCGTCTGATGTCGATCAGCGTGTCGACGGGCGTTTCTTCAATGGTGCCTTCATAAACGGGGTCGGGCGTGCGCTTGTTGGCCGCCACCGAACCGCCGCAGTTCCAGAGGTCGAGACATTCGCGATAGGTGACATTGGCGTAGATGCTCTTCACCAGAAACGTCTCGCCCGTCAGCAGCAATGCGACCGCCGCGATGCTTGCGGCCCACAGCAGTGTCTTGCGGCGCTTGCCAGCCGGTTGTGCAGCGCGTTTGGGAGCGTTGCTCTTGGTGGCTTTCTGACTGTTGGTTGCGTCGCTTGGCGTGCGGCCTCCAGTCTGTCCGCCTTGTCCGTTGGCCAGTTCCCGGAAAAGCACCACGCTCGCCGTTTTTGGCGAGATGCCCTGTCCGCATTGGGGACAGTTGCGCAGGCTTGACGGCAACACCGTTCCGCAACGTTTACACCGCAGGTATGCAGGAATGGCTGCCCCCTGCTGGCATCCGCAGCGCGGACAACTCTTTTGGCTGTCAGGATAGACCTGGCCGCATACTCTGCATGTTGTTTGACTCATATTGATAAGTTGGTGTTCGAATTTCGTAATGGTGAAAGAATAAGTTGGGCAATTTTGACCTGTATTTCTCAGAACAAGCGTCCTTGTCCCGTAATCTCGTCCAGGACGTCTCCGCGCGTTTCCTCGTTACCTGACGTTTCTTCGCCCTCCTGCTTGTCTGGCGTTTCCTCGTCGCCCTCCTCCTCTTCGGCCCCCTCTTGCGGTTCCGGTTCGGGCAGGCGCAGCGGTTCGAGTTCTTCGATGTGGTCAACGGCACACGTGGTGAGGCGCTTTCCCTTGGCCTTGAAACTCTTCACGCCGATGTAGCTCTCCACGTCCACTTCCAAGGCATCGCGGAAGGCGTCGGCACCGCCGTAAACCACTTTCAGGCGTGGATAAACCGTGTCGGTGAGCAAAACAAACTGCGAATTTGGGTTCTCGCCGAGGAAGTTCAGATGGCGCGTCTGCGCGGTGCGTTCCAGTGTGAAGCGTTTCACATAGGCAAAGCCCTGCTGGTCGGCATCAAAGAGCACGGCCGTCCACACTTTCTCTTCGTCGAACTTCTCCACGCGCAGGATGCCCGTCGGTTCGTAGTGGTTGTTGAGGTCAAAGTTGGTGGTGTAGAAATCCCCGTTTTTGAGCACAACGAGCACGAGGTCGTCAGAATGAAATTCTCCGAGATACTGGCCGCGCTCGTCATAGTTGAGGCGTTGAACGTCGGCATCAAACCACACCTTGCGGCCGCCCAGCGTTGAGGCACCATGTGCCTTGAGCGTCACTTTGTGAACGTCCAGTCGCGTGAGAAGATTGCCACGGCTCTGGCGCCCCTTGACGAGGATTTCGCCAAAGTCCTTTTCAAAGAAGATGCGGCGCAGTTTCGGGTTGGGTCTGAGCGTGACCTTCACCACTTCGGCCTCGCCGTTCGGGTTGGCGGTGAAATAGAGCACGCGGCTGCCCGCTTCGCCCGTTGTCAGGTCGTATTCGCGGTCGTGCGTGATAGACGTCACGTTGAAGCGCTTGATATAGCACGCTCCAGCCTTGCCATCGCGATAGACCACATTATATATAGTGCGTTTGTCGTTTTTCTTAAACACGGCGATGTGTATCACTTCCGCCTTGCGCTTCTCGGCTTTCGAGCGTTCCGTTTCGCCGATGAAAACCTTCTCCTGCACGCGTGTCACCTTGTAGGTGCCGTCGCGGTAGAAAATAATCACGTCGTCGATGGGCGAGCAGTTGTCAACAAACTCGTCCTTTTTCAGGCCCGTTCCCATGAAGCCGTCGGCGCGGTTGATGAAGAGCTTCTCGTTGGCCTCAATCACCTTCGTCGCTTCGATCGTGTCGAAACTTCTGATTTCCGTGCGGCGCGGATGTTCGTGGGCATATTTCTCATGGAGGAGTCGGAACCAGTTGACCGTCACCTCCGTCATGTTGTTCAGGTCGGCATCAATGCGTGCAATCTCTTCCTTCATGCGTGCAATGAGCTCGTCGGCCTTGTCCTTGTTGAATTTCAGGATGCGGGCCATCTTGATGTCCATCAGTCGGAGAATGTCGTCCTTCGTCACTTCGCGCACAAACTGCGGATAGTATGGCGTCAGTCTCTTGTCGATGTGCTCGCAAGCGGCATCCATGTTTGGTGCCTGTTCGAAGCCCTTATCCTTATAGATGCGCTCCTCGATGAAGATGCGTTCCAGAGAGGCAAAATGCAGGCTCTCGAAGAGTTCGCCGCGGCGGATGAGGAGTTCGCGGCGCAGGAGTTCGCGTGTGTTGTCGACCGAGCGGCGCAACACGTCAGACACCGTCAGGAACTTCGGCTTCTTGTCGTCAATCACGCAGCAGTTTGGCGAAATGTTCACTTCGCAGTCGGTAAAGGCAAAGAGCGCGTCGATGGCCTTGTCGGAGCTCGTTCCGGGCGAGAGGTGCACGAGGATTTCGGCATGCGCCGCCGTGTTGTCCTCCACCTTTCGTATCTTGATTTTCCCCTTTTCGTTGGCACGCAGAATGCTGTCGATGACCGTGGAAGTGGTCTTGCCGTAAGGGATTTCGCGGATGACGAGCGTCTTGTTGTCGAGCTTCTCAATCGTGGCCCGCACCTTCACCACGCCGCCGCGAAGACCATCGTTGTAGCGCGACACGTCGATGGAGCCGCCCGTCAGGAAGTCGGGGTAAAGGTGGAACTCCTCTCCGTGGAGATAGCTGACAGCTGCGTCGCATATCTCTCCGAAATTGTGTGGCAGAATCTTGGCCGACAATCCCACGGCAATGCCCTCAGCCCCTTGCGCCAGCAGCAGCGGAAACTTCACCGGCAGGGCCACAGGTTCCTTCTTGCGTCCGTCGTAAGAGAGTTTCCATTCCGTGGTCTTAGGATTGAAAAGCACGTCGAGCGCAAACTTCGAGAGACGTGCCTCGATGTAACGCGAGGCTGCCGCCGAGTCGCCCGTGAGGATGTTACCCCAGTTGCCCTGCGTGTCGATGAGATAATCCTTCTGTCCCAACTGCACTAAGGCGTCGCTGATGGAAGCGTCGCCGTGTGGGTGGTATTGCATGGCCTGTCCCACGATGTTCGCCACCTTCGAGTAGCGTCCGTCGTCGAGCGTCTTCATCGTGTGGAGGATGCGCCTCTGCACCGGCTTCAGTCCGTCAACCAAATGAGGTACGGCGCGTTCCAGAATCACATACGAGGCATAATCCAAAAACCAGTTTTGGTACATGCCCGTCAATTGGTGTTTGGCCGTTTCGGTCTTGGCATCTCCTGGTTGGTAGGAGCTGTGTGCCTCTGTCGTTGTCTCGTTGAAATCCTTAATATCGTCGCTCATGTGGTTGTTGGGTAGATGATCAAAAAGTTTTATGGAGCAGGAATCCCCTGTGGAATCCGTTTGGATTTACAGAAAATCCTGCCGTATGGCCGGCATTCTTCTGGCAAATGTCCCGGTGTGATGAAATGCGGTTCCTCACGTTGGGCCTACCAAACGTAAGTTACGGCAAAATTACAAATTTTATGCCATATGCGGAGTGCTTGTGGCGTATCAAATTGGAAATTACAGGGGAATGAAGGGAGTAATGGAGAGTGTGCAGCATACATTTATTGAAACTCATTTCGATTTTTTTTAGAAAAAGAGCGTTTCATAAAAAATATTTCATACCTTTGTGGCGGACTATCAAGCCTGATATAATATATGAAAAAGAAGGAAGAAGCTTCCTATCTCTTCATATATGTGTTGGCAACCCACGCCGTGCGAAGCGTAACAGAACATTAAGGGCTGTACGCAAGAGGGTGTATAGGTGGGATTGAGATGGTCCAGACATAATGAAAGCGTTTACAAGCGCTAATGTTCAGCAGACACTCTGAAACGTGAGAAATTTTAGAAGCTATGCTGCCTCGAACTTAGCAACGGTAGATGCTCCGGGATGTGATTATTTCGTTTTGCGAAAAAATCCTTCTGTGCTTTATATTTGTCAACTCCGCATGTTTTTTATGCGGAGGCGTTGGCGTGTATATGTCGTTGAGGGAGAATATGTGCAAAATGTGTGGTATATCATATCGGCGTGGGCTATACTGTTGTTCGTTCAGCAGTATAGGGCACTTCTCACGGCCTCAGAGTGTGGATCGGACAACGGACGGTTCACGCTTTTTTTATGCCCTTCAGTTGCCGGAATAGTTCGGACCAGCAGAAAAATAATGGAGATAGGCTGAGGCAAAGTCTCAGTGCGCCCTGTCTGTTGCCAGTTAGGGCATTTGCAGAATTTAATCAAACAAGGGGGTATTGGCCGACGTACTGGCTGAAACCAGACAGTCTTCAAACGGAAGACCTTGTATCTTCATTAAAACTCTTAAGTCCAGGAATTTGTATAGATGGCATTGCGGCTTGTTGTTCCTCCGTATTTTAGTGAGAAATAACTCCTTCCCTTTATAGTCGGCACCGTTGGTTATACATCTTCCCCTTTCATATGGGTACACATCAAGGCAGACGTGAAACAGAGCAAGGAAACAATTTATATATTATATCACATTAACACATCAGAAAGATGAAATCATTAAATCTCAAATCCATCATTTTAGCCGTCGGCTTTATCGGCCTGGCAGGTTTCAGTTGTTATTGGACAGCAGAATCCCTCTTTATTTGGCAACCGTCAATCACCATCGCTGGAGCCTGGTTGATTGCCGTTGTCTTTTACATCATTGCCTCCTTGAGCTTTTCCTATTTTGTCAAGGGATTTGACAAGTATGGCGATTTCGGACAAGGTCTTTTCCTCAGTCGAGGGGGCCATTTGTTGTTTGGCTTTATCGGCTTGGTTGTGTTTTGGCTGATGATTAGTCTTCCAACAAACACGCATACGCTTCTCTATCGGGCTTCAATCAAGGAAATTGTCAAGTCAGACCTGACGCGCACGCAGGGCTATCTTCAAGGACTCAAGGACAACAATGTTGAAATCAAGAAAATCGAAGACAAGTACAATGGCAAGAAGGATGCTGTCGATGCCTTAATATTGCGTCTGGTGGCAGAGATAGACAACCCCAGCGCCATCGGAATAGGGCCTCGTTTTGAATCGATCCTTGTGGAGATGGACCGCATCCTCTTTGAAGGCGGAAAAGGAGATCGAAAAATCCAGCGGGTGGCTCAAGTTGGAAATACCCGTTCGCAGTGGCTTACGGCCATAAACTATTATCAGTCGCAGGCTTACGACCAGTTGAAACTCTATCGGGCCCAGTGTGACAAGGAAATAGATAAGGTGAAACGCATGATGGGGTCGAAAACGCTTGACGGGCTCATCAAGAATTGCGAAATAGCTTTGTCTGATGTTAACAAAATGAACGGCATTGACAACGACATCATACAAGCTGCAACAGAGGATTTGGCCAACGGCTATGCCTTCATCAAGGCCAATTCACAGTATGTTTCGTTCAAGGGTGACGACCGCCAGCGTTATACGCGAGACGGTGCTATGCCTGAGGCCAAGGAAATGCTCAGTGTGCCCGATGTCTGGAAGGATTTTTTGAAGACAGACAAATACAACGGTCATGGATTTATCTGGTGGGTTTTCATCGCCCTGCTGGTGGACATCGCCGCCTTTGTATTCTTCAATCTTCTCTGCAGCAAGAGCAGCAACAATGCGCTTTAATCTCGAACCCTAATTTAGAAAAGAAACTATGGCAGATTTTGATAAACTCGTAAATGATAAGCCAGTCTCCGAGAATGGAGGAACGGAAAAGAAAAATACGGTGTTGCAGGATACCTATACAGACGAAGAAATTCATGATGTCAATAACATCACGGTCACCATTCCAGACGCGAGTACGCCCATTGTGGTGTTCTTTGGCTCGCCAGCTTCAGGAAAGACACTGACGCTTTTGAGAATGATTCGTTTTCTGGAGCAAAATAATTATCAGGTTGTTCCTGAAGCCCTCTTTCGTCCGCAGACCGACAAGCATTACACAAAAATGTGCGCCGGCTTGAAGGATATGGCCTATAGCACCTATGCTCCTGGCGGTACCGACATTATCAGCTTCATGCTCGTCAAGGTGCTTGACTCTATCGGACGGCCCTTATGTCAGATTTTGGAGGCTCCTGGCGAACACTATTTTGATGGGCATGCCAGTTTGGAATTTCCCACTTATATCAATGCGATACGTACGTGCATGAATAAGAAAATCTGGGTGTTTTTCGTAGAGCAAGACTGGGGAAGCAATCAGGAAGAGCGCAATCTGTATGCCCAGAAAATATGTAGCATGCAGGGGCTCATCTCTCCTCAAGACCGGGTTGTTTTCCTTTTTAATAAGGCCGACAAACACCGTCATCAGTACAAGCCAAATGGGGAGCCGAACAAACAGGTGTTCTTCACCAATATCAAACAGCAATATCCTGGAATCTTTGCAAGGTATCAGAATACGGGATTGACCAAATTTATGTATGGCCAATATAATTTCAAGGCAGTCTGCTTCTCTTCTGGAGTTTTCAATCGCACTGGAGACGGACGGGAAGTATGGACGCCTGAAAAAGACTGGTATTGCCAGGAATTATGGAATGCGATAAAATAAAGGGAACTTTGTTTTATGTGTCAGTAGGTGTTCGGGATATTCTTGAACGCCTACTGACAAAATGTAAAAATATTTTTGACCACCTACTTAGAAGTTTAACCACTCTCCCCGAAAAAATAAGATGAAACGTATTATTTCGCTGTTGTTTGCATTCACCTTTTTCATCATAGCCAGTGCACAGATAAAAGATGAATTTTGGGGGTGCAAACTGGGTACGACCACGAAGGCGCAGCTTATCAGTAAACTGCAAAGTCATGGCTTGAAATGCAAAGAAGACAAAGACAACGATGTTCTCTATATAGAGGATGTCACCTATGCCGGATATAAATGGGAATCTTGTTCATTCATGTTTTATAAGAACAGACTGCATTATGTTGGATTTGTAACCGAATGTGGCAAAAGAAATGCAACGCGCATTTATGACACAATCTTAGGAAACATCGTAAGAAAATATCCACAGGTTTCTCGCCGTATGGTTGTTGATAAACCCTCTAAAAAAAATGCTTCCTTTGAGGATGGAAACGTGGCCTTGAGCATTTCATATAGTATTGATGGTGAAGGCGGATTTGCTACGCTTCTTTACATGGACAGAGCGACAGCTGCCGAAATTAACAAAGACGAATTGAACGACTTATGAGAACATATATATATGGTGTTCCGCAAGGATTTGATTTCTATGAAAAGGACGTACAATTTACCGACTATTTCAAGAGCTTCTACATATCCTCGCGTCGTGGACGCCGATTCTTAATCAACCGGAAGGAAAACGGAGAAACCATTTATACCTATCTTCGATATGGTATGAAGGAAGTGTGTCGCCAACCGCAGCATGCTTTTTTCGGCATGTCGGTGGTCATGGAGAATGGAACTTATTGCCCGGATTTCAAGATTGTGTTGGAATATTTCGAATATCTTTTCGAACGCTTTGTCACCGAGCACAGTGTGATAAAACAAAATGAAGAAGGTGTGTTGGAATATACCGTACGGAAATTCGAGGAAAGGCCAGATGATGTGGATTGGTTGAAAACGAATTTGCCCAACATCTTCACAGCTGGAAGAACCCGGACAGAACATTACGACAGTTCCTTTGCAATGGGTAGTCTGGGACAAGTGGTTTCTTTCGTTAAGCCAATTGGCGAGAGCCAGTTGCAGGACGCTTTCAGAAAATACACATGGCTTTCAATCTCGTCCGACATAGTGGACAAACCCGTATTGAAAGAGGAAACCTCTTCGCAAATAGAATTGGATTTGCAGGAACTGACTCAGGGCCTTCATGCCTTCAATGCCTTCCTTTTGCCAATTGCCGCCAACCCAACGCGAGAAAATGCACGCGATTTGGAGCAGATTTATCGTAAGGTTAGCGAAATCCTGCTGAATTTGTCCAGGTATGTGCCAACGATTGAAGATGCAGAAGAGAATGCAGCCTTTCGGGATATATGGGGAAAATATGAATCTTTGTCGGGAATCATAAAAGGTCTGTATGAAAGAACGAATAGTGTCGCAGATGATATGAGGCATGACGAAGCCGAAACCCAATATTGTTACTCTTGCAAGCGAAACAAACCCCTGTCTGAGTTTGAATCTACAGAAGCCACCATTTGCAAGGAATGTCAGAAAAAGAAGCAGGTGGAGGAAAGACGGTTGTCCAGCCGCGTCTGTGTGAAGTGTGGAAAAACCAAGCCCGTTTCGGCTTTCAGTCAGACGGGTGGAGATGTCTGCAATACGTGCTTCCATAAGAATAAGGCCAAGGAGAAAAAGAAGAAAGACGAGAAGAAAGAGAGTCCGTTGGAAAAAGATCTTCTCGAACTCCTGCGGAAAAACAAGAAAATCTGTCTGGGGGCATTGGGCATTCTCTGTATCTTCATTTGCTTCGTTCTCGCGCTTAGCATTCTTGGTTCAGATAAAGAAGGGGAATCGTCTGAAGTGGAAACCAATCCCACCTCTGCACTTATTACGTTCGACGCACCTCCTACGTCAGACTCACGCCATGAAGCGGATCGTGAGATTGACGAAAAGGAATTGCAGCGCTTGCTTGACGCAGAAGCTTTCTCATATGCCCTTGCGTATGTTGAGGGAAAGCCAAAGGCTGAAACGTTTAAGGGACAGATGAAACAGGCTTTTGAAAATAAGCTGTGGAATATTATTGTTAGCTCCAAACATCAGCAGGATGAAATACGTAAATTCTATATATTGAATTGGGATTTTATGGAATTCATCGGGTTTGGAGAAGAAGATAAAAAACGTTGGGATGGCATTTGCAGGGACTATAATGAAGTTCGTAATATTCTCGCAAAAAAAGAGATAAGCCAAAGGGAAATCGATAGGGGAAAAACATTGCTCAGACGACATAACGGATTGTTTTCTAATGACTGGAACAGACGCTTGAATGATAAGGAAAAAGTGCTGAAAGACAATGAGAAAGCAAGTCGAAAAGGGTCTGAACGTCCAAGAAAAACAGAAATAAAACCTACATCGACTTCCACGCAGCCAGATGAATCTTAGTCTGCTGCGACCAATGGCTAAAAAAACGAATAAAAAAACAAGAAAAATAATCTGCCAGAACAGGCTGTCAAGCAATAGACATGTATCCGTTTGGCACCACTGGTAGATATGATAAAACTAAAAAAGCATATTAATCATGAAGCAAACATCACTCATAATAGTCTTAGCTGCCACGGTTGTTCTCACGGCATGTGGCGGTGGTCAGAAGCCCTCAAAGAGAGATAATGTCTGGGGAGAAAATGTCGACACCTCTGTCGTGGCAAAGAATCAGGTCAAGGGCGAGAAAGTTCTTGTGCCGTTCAAACGGATTAACAACGACTTGCTGGAAGTTCAGGTTTCTCTGAACGGCGTCCCCTTTAATATGTGGTGGGACACTGGTGCTTCTGTCACCTGCATCTCTTTACTTGAACTGCAAAAACTGGCCAAAGAAGGGAAAATCAGCATGGACGACTATCAAGGGCCTGCATTCTCGAAAATCGCTGACGGCTCAACAACCGAATCGGCTGTATTTACAATCAAGGAAATCTATATCCAGGGACGAGACAATAAATACATTGTAGTGAAGGATGTTGAAGCGTTGGTGACCCCCAATCAAGAAGCGCCTCTGCTGTTAGGGCAAAACGTCATCAAGCGGCTGCCAAAACATGCTTTCGACGAATCAAACGGCGTCATCGAATTTGAAAAACAACCATGAATTTTAGCTTGTATATTTTCGGAACGCCCAAGGGACGGTATAGTCAGTTTCCAAACGACTATACCGCCTCGTTCCTGCGTTCGCTGCAAGAATCTTTTCAGGGAGATTCTTGTTTGACGGTTTTCCGCGACCACGACTTGGTGCACTATGCCTATGTTGAGCGTCTGACGGAAAAGGAATGTATCGGGTTGTGTCTGATTTTAAACAAGAGTCAGGTCACCTGCCCGCTGAAACTCAAAAAACTCTTTGGAACAGCCGTGGAGCAGTTGTTGGTGGAAACCGGTCGTATTCTCGGATTCGCAGATAATGGTGCGCTTCGCTTCTCGGTCAGCAGTTTCGATAATGAAGCCCCAAGGGTTGAAGCGTTGAAGGCGTTTCTGAATGCCAAGTTTGAAAGGCATGCTAAAGAATATGGCATCAAACCATTGTCGTCCACTTACAATGGCACACACACCAGAAAAGTTCTTGGCCATCTCTCTACGGACAAGCAGATTGTTGAGGCTACGTGCAATCACAACGTGGTGACGGTCAACACCAGCGACAGCGAAATCGCAAACGGATACATGACCAAACTGATAGCGTCGCTTCATAAGGAAAAAGACGAAGCCTTGGCTGAGGTTGTCGATTTACACAATCGGCTGAGAAAGTCACAACGGAAACAGCAGCATACGCTGTGGCTCGGACTGCTTGGCATTATCACGATTTTGTTTGGCTTTGTCATCTGGAATAGGGTGCTCTTCCCGTCGGAGGTGACGCATTATGAAACAGGCGAATTTGTGTATTATGGTCCGTTGAAAAACGGAAAACCCCATGGAACGGGAGTGGCCATCTATCCCAAGAACGACCGGGATGGAAGAAAATACTATATCGGAAATTTTGTCAACGGAAAGCGGCAGGATGACCATGCCATCCTGTTTTATCAAGGCGGCGATTACTTCTATGGTGCCATGAATGGCGACAAGTGGACGCAGGGCATGCTGTATATGAACTCCGACAAATCTCATTTCTCTGGTAGTTTCGTGAATAACACTCCCTATACTGGTACATGGTACGACCATTCAAGGGTGTTGTATAATCTGGATAATGGAAATAAAATCTATCATCCTCATCGGTGAGCTTCGCTAACTTCGGTGTTGTAAGTAGGTGTTCAAAATTAGTTTATATTGATAATTCTGAACACCTACTTACCATTACATAAGAACCAATCGTTATGAACAAGACCATTTTATTCATCCTCTTGTCGGTCTTCTTGGCCTCAAACATGCAGGCGCAGAAAAGGCATACGGCCGATAGAACAAGAGTGGCCAAGGAGGAAGCCCCAGTGGCTCCTGCGAAGAAGGCGGAAGCTGTTTCGCCCAAAAAGAAAAGCCAGGTGCGTTCCACAACGGCTGTTGCCAAAAGAAAAAGAAAAGCCACTGTGGCGGAACCGACAACCACGCCCTTTGCTATATCCCCAACGCTGGCTGCGTTAGACGCCGCTGGCGGAAAAAAGGTGTTTTATGTTTCGTCGGAAAAGTCATGGTATATTTCGACTTGGCCTAATTCGTGGGGGCATTTAAGCAAGGAAGGTAACTATCTGACACTTCAGGTTGATGCCAACACTTCCACAAATTCCAGAAAAGATTATTTCTGCTTGAAATCTGGGAATCAAGAAATCAGAGTCGATATCACTCAGAAAGGGGCCGATGAGCCTTCTCGTAAAGAGAACAGTCTGAGCGTTTCGGCATCCTCCCTAAGATTTTCTGCCGATAAAGGGACTACAGCCATAACGGTTTCTTCGTCGGCAGATTGGCACATTTCTGTCGGGACTGCATCGTGGGGACACCTGAGTCGTAGTGGAAATGTACTGACCATATCTGTTGACGAAAACAAAACAGGAAATGCTCGTATAGACTATTTTAAACTCTCCAACGGCACGGTGGAAAAGAAAATTACCATCACACAATCGGCTCGCAATGCCATTAGAATTCCGCTTTGTGGCACAACGAGAACGTATGCAGACAGCGCCATCGGACTCTCATTATTGACGAATTATATCAAGAAATGGAACGGAAAATGCCGGTTGGGCACTTTGACCGATGGAGGTGCTGGTGTTGTTGTTCACGGCATGAACGATTGTGCCTATAAACAGGCTTGGTCTGAGTTTGCTGCCAATTTGAAAGAACTGAGGGCAAATGGAAATAAGATAGCTTCTGTTTGTATGACGCGTTCTGGATACCATTGTGTTGTTTTCGGACGAAACAGCTGGCGCGGGAATATTCCTGCGGCCATGAAGAAAGACCTCCTACAATATGAAATAAATAATGAGCAAATTTATTGCGTCTCCATTTCTGAAAATGGTCGGTATCTTATCATTACAGACAGGCATTTGACGGGCTCTGATACAAACGTTATTGCCGTTCTTGAAAAGGCTGGAAAAATGTACGGACACCTAAAATATGCTTGTGTGACCAATTTAGGCGTCGTCGTTGTATGTAAGAAAGGTATTTACTATCACAACATTCCGACAACGTTAGAGATGGCCATGAAGTCGCTCAATTTTTGGCCAGATAAGGTGGTCTTTACGGATGCTGGAACTTACTTGATTACCAACGAGAACGAAGATTGCAGGTATAACATGTAGATTTTTCGCTATCCTTTCGTACTTGCACCTGACTTAATACAGATTTACTTTACACGGTTTTAACATTTAAAAGAAAGTGCAAGT
>ERZ1027255.208-NODE-208-length-22118-cov-34.544396_pt1 | contig 22118 bp, 16 predicted proteins | sample MGYA00519261_ERZ1027255 | MGnify/ENA primary metagenome ERZ1027255 (study PRJEB26926, sample SAMN06164399) | human gut metagenome | biome: ENVO:00009003; feature: ENVO:2100002; material: ENVO:00002003 | host: Homo sapiens | place: USA | collected 2012 ...
AGGTCGTCCATAGACAACTCTTCCTCACCCTTCTTCTTGCGGATGTTGTTGATGGTCTGGCGCATACCGCCGAGGTCTGCCATCATTGATCCCATCATACCGCCTGGGAGACCGCAACCGAGCAGGAGTGAAGACATGATCTTGTTACCTGGGTTGATGAAGTAGCCGAGCCACTCGTCGATGAATTCCTGAGTCATGGCACGCGCCTTCATATAAGCGCTCATATTGATTTCAGGCACCTCGAAGCCCTCGTTCTTCAGCATGCTGATAACTGAGATTACGTCTGGATGAACCTTACCCCATGACAGTGGCTCGATGGCTGTATCGATGATGTCGGCACCGTTGTTGCATACCTCGAGGATAGAAGCCATAGAGAGACCAGGACCAGAATGGCCATGATACTGGATGATGATCTGTGGATACTTGTCCTTGATCATCTTGGTGAGCTTGCCGAGGAATGCTGGCTGGCCGATACCTGCCATATCCTTCAAGCAGATTTCCTCTGCACCGGCAGCGATGAGCTGGTCGGCGATGTTCATGTAATATTCCAGAGTATGAACAGGAGAGTTGGTGATACAGAGTGCACACTGTGGAGTCATGCCGCCCTCCTTGGCCCACTTGATAGAAGGAATGATGTTGCGCACATCGTTCAGTCCGTCGAAGATACGTGTGATGTTGGTACCCTGCTTAGCCTTTACCTTATACATAAGGGCGCGCACGTCGTCAGGCACCGGATACATACGAAGAGCGTTCAATCCGCGGTCGAGCATGTGGGTCTTGATACCCACCTCGTTGAAAGGTTTGCAGAATGCGCGTACGGCATCGTTAGGGTTTTCACCTGCCAGCAGGTTAACCTGCTCGAAGGCACCGCCGTTAGTCTCTACACGGCTAAAGCATCCCATTTCGATGATAACTGGGGCAATTTTAGCCAACTGATCCTTGCGTGGCTGGAACTTACCAGAGCTCTGCCACATGTCTCGATAAACGAGACTGAACTGAATTTTCTTCTTCATTATTCTTGTTCTTTTTCTTTATAATCGATGTATGAATTAAATTCCAAGGTGCAAAATTAGACAAAAAAATCGAGAAATCGTCCTATTCGCCTCTTTTTTTATATTTATTATGTAATTTACTTCAATATTTCCTTCTTCATCTTGCTGTTCAGCTTCTCGGCTGCGGCATGGGCCTTGGCGTTGGCTTTCATCGCATCGAGCGAGCGGTGGAAACCCTGGATACGGCCCTCACGGTCTGAGAGAGCCAGACTGTCGCCCTTCATATATACAAAGGTGAAGGTATCGCGCTTCGTCTTCCCGTTGAGCACCACGCCATCCAGTTCGCGCTGGCCCTGCACCAGAATCAGTTTGCCGTTGTAGGCATGCCATTCCGTATACTGAGGCACGGCAGGATATTCTACCGGACTGTCGTCATCCACATCCTTGTTTACCATCACCCTGCCCACGGCCATCGCCTCGCTCATGCGCTTCAGGGTGAAGCCATACTGGCGCGGCACCATATAGGTATCTACGATGCTGTCGGGCATGTTGGCAAGGATTCTCGCCTGCTGGCGCTTGCTCAGATGCGAAACGTCGCGCAGCTTCGGCATCACCGGATAGGTCCAGGTGGCCTTCAGCTGGTCCAGGTCTATCACCATGTCGGCGCGGTTCTTCTCATCCTTCTCCTCGCATGGCATCACGCAAACCCAGTCGCCCACCTCTATATCTCCGAACACCTGATGGTTGCGTGTGGCATCCAGGATGTTGTATCTTACGGGGTCTCCTCCGCCGTTGGGCAGCAGCACCAGGGCGGTATCCGAGCAGCCCAGGCAGGCAAGTCCGTAGATAGCCCTGTCGCCCTTAGCCGGTTTCGAGAGGCTGATGGCAAGTTTCGAATTGTCCATACGTGGTGGTTTCTTTCCCCTGTGACATGCTGCGAGGGTTGTGGCGGCCAGCGCCAGCGTGAGTATTGTCTTGACTTTCATCTTTCTATTCATTATTTCAAATGCAAAACTACAACTATTTTTTGGAAGAGCCAAATATTGAATCGTAAAATAATTAAAAAAATAGGTGATATATTTTGTAGTGTCTCAATTTTGCATTACCTTTGCAACCGTTTTTTGGGATCAACACCCCATCATCCTGCCACACACGCCGGATGATGAACAGGAATAGAACCAACTCAAGAATTATATGCAACAAGAAAATATGACAGACAAGACTAATACACACGCTCTCCCGGTATGGACCGAGGTAGAGTATACCGCATTATGCAAAAACCCGTACCTGTTAACCCCATTCTTCATCCCCAAGGAGGCGAAGTGCTTCACGTGCCGCGAAGATGGCACGAGGGAGGAAGAAAGAATGGTTTTCCTCGTTTTCAAGTCTACTGCAGCCCCTGCTGATGCCGAATGGGAAGATGATCCTATTCCGGGCGAGGTGTGGGTGCGCGCGCTGGGCGATGATGATGAGGAGATTGAGCCTGCCAAGGTGGTTTACCTGGGTCAGGACATCGATGATTTCATCCATGTAACCGCTGAGGACGACCAGACCATCACCTTCGATTTCTGGTGGCACCACGGCGAGGTGAAGGTGGAGAAGGCTGAGAAGACGGATGACGGATTCGTATGCCGCAAGGAAGATTTCGGTGATGACGGACTGGCTGTTACCCTGATTCCAGAGGATGGGGGCAATCCGGTGGTTCTCCGTCTTCAGATTCCTTACATCGGTTTCTCGCTCTACGATGCCGAGGGCAACAAGGTTCATGGCGAACTGAGCATTCCTCAGGACAAGGTGGATGACTACACCTACGAATTTGTGGGCGATGACAACAACGACCGTTTCACCCTTCAGCTCGACAGCAACAGACTGGTTTACATGTGTGTATTGCGCCATGAGGACCATCAGCTGGTAGTTCGCAACCAGCGCGACCGTCTTTCGGTAGTGGGTCAGATTCCTACCGAGGGCAAGCTTTCAGAGTTGCTGATGAACACGAATTCTGCGCTCATCAAGAACAGGAATTACCGTTGGCGCATTCAGATTGAGGGCACCACGCTGTCTCACGAGGTTGAGTTGAATGTGGATGCAGCCTCTCTGGTAGCGTTTGCTGAGGAGCAGATGCAGAAGGGCATGGAGATCGACGAGCTGGGCCAGCATCTGATGGCATTGGAGCAGAAGTATCATTTCCAGTGGTTCTGGCTGAATGAGGATGACTGGAGTCATGACAATCCGGTGTTCGACATGTTTATGAAGCAGCTTTGTGCCTTTTCGTATGTCAGTCAGAATCCTGTTCAGGCAGATGCGTTGCTGGCAAGGAACTACAAGCGTAAGATTCGCCGTTACAGCAGTATGTTGAAGGCTCACAAGCGTGGCGAGTTGAATCTTTTTGATGAGGATGATGAGGTGAGAGCCGAGTATCTCAACATTTTCCAGAGTTTCCACCAGCCATTCGTAGAGGCTTTTGAGAAGGAGGAAGAGGAATAATCTTTAAAGTTTTTATCCCTCACATCCCTCACTTTTCTCTTCTCAAAATATTAATCACCTGATAATAAGAGAATTATCTATTTAGGAAAGCGTGATGGATGGACAAAATGTTTACAATATCCATCACGCTATCCATCACTAATAGCCTTCATCTATCACGTTTTTCAGCTTATCTTCTTGCAAAAAGCAAGAAGATCTTTGCAGAATATGGCTATGATGGGACCTGGCGAAAACGGACCACACGTTGTGCTGCGCTGGCTCACGGATATTACTACATCGGGGTACGGATATTACTGCGCCAGGGTACGGATATTACTGCGCCGGGGTACGGATATTACTGCGTCGGGATACGGATATTACTGCGTCGGGGTACGGATATTACTGCGTCGGGGTACGGATATTACTGCGTCGGCTAGCGCAGACGTATCCGTAGGCTTATTGAGACGGCTGAATCAGCTAACTGAGACGGCTGAATTCGCTGACAGAACTACTTGAGTTAGCAAACTGAACCACTTGAATTAGCTAACTGAACTACTTGAGTTAGCTAACTGAACTACTTGAATAGCCAAACTGGGATAAAAACAAAGCGGGCGGACCTCTTCTCACAAAGAAGGCCGCCCTATCTCAATTAAACGTTATTGCATTAAAGAAATGCAATGCTTGAAACTATTTTTTTTATTTCTCTATCAATCCCTCTACATACTTGCAGAGGATACCGATGCCCTTGAGGTTTTCGCCACCCTGCGGAATGATGATGTCAGCATAGCGCTTGGTAGGTTCGATAAACTGCTCGTGCATCGGTTTCAGGACCTTCAGGTATCGGTCTACCACCATCGATACGGTGCGACCCCTGTCGATGGTATCACGCTGGATGTTTCGTATCAGACGCTCATCAGCATCGGTATCCACAAACACCTTCAGGTCCATCAGGTCTCTCAACTTCTTGTCCACCAGCGTCATGATGCCTTCGATGATCACAACCGGTTTGGGGTCAACGTGAACCGTTTCCGGTTCACGGTTGCATTTGATATAACTATAGGTGGGTTGCTCTATCGCCTTGCCAGCGCGCAGATCAGCGAGCTGCTGGTGCAAAAGCTTCCAATCGAATGCCGACGGGTGGTCGAAATTGATCTGATGACGTTCTTCCTCGGTCATCTGCGAGGTATCGTTATAATATGAATCGAGGGGCACCACAGCCACATAATGAGGCGGCAGCACTTCTACGAGTTTCTTCACCACAGTGGTCTTGCCGGAGCCTGTGCCTCCCGCAATGCCAATAACGGTCACTTTATCTTTCATATTCTTTCTTCCTTCTATAAGATTTCGTCAAACATCTTGCGGTAGAATTCAGCCTTCTTCTCCACTGCCATGGGATAGGCACGGGAGCTGGAGGGCATGCGGTACAGACGGAGTCTGCGACCCTCGAACTGGAATTCAGCGTAACCTCCCATCTCAGGCTTTTCCCTGATACCGAAGTGTTCAGAGAATACCTTTGTGGCAAGCTGACCGGCTGTGAGCACCGCCCTGCAATGGGGCAGCTTACGGAGCAGGCCGTCGAGATCGGCGGGCTGCACAATCTGCAGGTCCTTGTCAGACGCCGTATTCCTGGTACGTATCACCTGCTGTGCGGTATCATAGATGGCAACGCCCTTCTCCCCGAGAAACTCCTTGATGGCATCGAGGCGGTAGGTCTTCTTCTCTACATCCACGAAATGGAGCTTATCCTGGAAGTAGATAATCCCGAATATCCTCCACATATCATTCTGGAAGTTAGGATAATACCAGGGCATGCACCACCGCTTTTCTGCAGGCGGAAACGTGCCGAGCATCAGCAGCCGCGCATTCTCGGGCAGCCACGGCTCAAAAGGATGATTCTCAACCATTTCTACTTCTTTTCCTTCACCAGGTACATCACTACCGGCAGGTGATCGCTGTAGCCGTTGAGCCATCTGCCACCCGCCTTGGTACGCAAAGGAGCACCCTTGTACTGGCCCTCCTGCTGGATGAGGTAATCGCGGCGGAAGATGTGGTTCTTCCAGAATTTCAAAGAGCTGTAGTCCTTGTGCTTACTATCCTTGTTCAGGAGATTAGGCGTGATGACTATCTGGTCGAAGAGATTCCATGAACCGCTGTAGAACAGGGTTCCCTTGCCCTCCTTAGCCAAGATGTTGTACCATGGATTGTACATATCATCGGCACCCACCTCGCTGATTTCAGCTTTCGCCTTCAGCACCTTGTGCATGCTGGCGTTGGTAGGATCATCGTTCATATCACCCATCACGAACACTTTCATCGCCGGGTTCAGACGGAGCAGACTGTCTTTTACCACCTTAGTCTGGCGCGCTCCACTCTCGCGATAGAACGAACCGGAGAAACGGCTTGGCCAGTGGCATACGATAACCGCCACATCCTCGCCCGCCAGCTCACCACGTACGGTGAAGAAACCACGGGTCTTGTAGGCAGAATCCTTGGCGAGTTCCTGTACGTAAGGCACCAATCGGGTATTCTTCACCGTGAAGAGTGCCGGATTATAGAGCAGCGCACAATCGATGCCTCGCTTATCAGGACCCTCGATATGGCAGAACTGCATGTTTCGTGCTTTGAGAGGCGGCTGTGCGGTGAGATCTTTCAGCACGTTGGCATTCTCTACCTCAGACAGACCGATGAAGGCACAGCCCACGTTAGGCAGCACATCGGTACCCATGTCGGCAAGTGCACGCGACATATTCTTGAGTTTATTGGTATATTTCATACCATTCCATCCCTTAGCAGGGAGATACTCGTAATCATCCTTACCGGCATCATGGCAGGTATCGAAGAGGTTCTCCTGGTTATAGAAACCCACAGCATACACCTGATACTGCCTATTACCGGAAGTCTGCGACTTTTTTTTCTGTGCCGTAGCGCCCAGCCCAATCATGAGGAGGGCAGCCAGCAAGAGCAAATGTTTTCTCATACTAATATTAATTATTCAAGTATACCTATATATTATATATGTTCACCTTAACGCGGTGAGGTAACAGGCAGCAAAGATACCTAAAAAACCGGAAATATCTCCATAAAAACGAATATTTTTTCAGATTTCATGCATTTTTAACATAAATAAATTCATTTTTCAAAAAACTTTTTGTTACTTTGCAGCATTAAACACATTGAATCGGAACAGAAGACACAAGACCAGGGACCACGGTAAGTCCCCTTTCGCCTAAACAAGCCCTAGCGGGACATATATCATCACTGCTCAAAGAGACTACTGTTGCCGGTTTATTAATACTTAATACATATAAACTATGCAGAAGAAAGTAAACTTAGCAATGTTAGCACTCTTCTCGTGTTCATTGGCTATGGCTCAGAACGAAAAGACTGACCAGAACGTAGCACAGGGACTCGACGAGAATGCTTTCACCTTCTCCGAGGCACAGTTGGGCGAGGACGATGACATGTCATCCAATGTCACCATCCTCAATTCTACCAGCAACGTATACGCGAGCCAGGCAGGTTATCTGTTCTCGCCAGCACGTTTCCGCTACCGTGCCTTCAACCAGAAGTACAACGATGTCTATATCAACGGTGCTTCCATGAACGATATGGAGACCGGACAGTTCCGTTTCTCCAACATCGGCGGTTTGAACCGATTCTCCAGAAACGTAGACTTCGCCCTGCCTTTCGAAGCCAACGGCTATTCGATGACGGGCATGGCAGGCTCCAACAACTATGATTTCCGTGCCGGAAGCATGCAGGAAGGACAGTATGCCAGCGTAGGTGTTGCCAACCGCAACTATACCCTGCGCGGACTCTACTCCTACTCCAGCGGATTCAACGAGAAGGGATGGGCCATCACAGCCGGTCTCACCTACCGCTGGGCTAACCGGGGATACGTAGAGGGAACCTTCTACAACGCCCTCTCCTATTTCTTCGGTGTACAGAAGAAGTGGATGAACGGCCACTCGCTGAGCTTCTCTACATGGGGTAACCCGACAGAAAGAAGCACCCAGGGAGCATCTACCGACGAGGCTTACTGGCTGGCTAACGACTACCAGTATAACCCATACTGGGGATACCAGAACGGACACAAGAGAAACTCACGCGTAGTGAACGACTTCGCCCCTTCGGCTATCGCTACATGGGACTGGGAAATCAACGACCAGATGAAGCTCACCACATCGGTATTCGGAAAATACTCTATGTACAAGAGCACCAAGCTCAACTACAACAACGCAGAGAATCCACAGCCAGACTACTGGAAGAACATGCCATCTGCCAACTACTACGTATGGGGCGACTACAAGAACGGCAACAACATGTATACCTGGGAAAACTGGAACAACGCCGTAAACTACTGGCAGGCAAGCAAGCAGAACCGACAGATTAACTGGGACCGCCTGTACTATGCCAACCAGCAGGCAGCCAAGAACGGACAGGATCTGCTCTACTATGTTCAGGCTAAGCACAACGATAACCTGACCCTGACCCTCTCATCCGTTCTGAACACCAAGCTGACCAAGAAATCGAACCTGGCTACGGGTATCATGCTCGGAAAGAGTACCAACCAGCACTATCAGACACTGGAAGACATGCTGGGCGGTGCCATCTTCCACAACATCAACACCTATGCCCTGGGCGATTATCCTAAGACCGACCCACGTGTGCAGTACGACCTGAACACAGCCGGTCCTAACAACACAGGCAAGCTGGTTTACGAGGGCGACAAGTTCGGTTACGACTATCGCATCGACGTGAACAAGGCAAACGCATGGAGCACCTATACAGCCGAATTCTACAATATGAAGGCGATGCTGAGCGGACGTATCGGATATACCGGAATGAACCGCCGCGGCTACATGCGCAACGGTATGGCACCGGACAACAGCCAGGGCAAGAGCGGCACAGCCAACTTCCTGGACGGTGGCGTAAAGGGAAGCCTGAACGTGGATATGGGCAGAGGCCATGCCTTCAGCATCGGAGCCGGATACGAGCTGCGTGCGCCGATGGCAAGCACAGCCTTCATCTCGCCTGAAATCAGCAACGACTTCGTGACTAACCTCAAGAACGAGCGCATCTTCAGCTCTGAATTCAGCTACCTGTATCGCAACGCATGGCTGAGTGCCAACGTGAGCGGTTACTACAGCCGACTGGAGAACGTTACGGAATGGCAGAACTTCTACAACGATGATGAGAACTCATTCACCTACGTGAGCATGACCGGACTGAAGAAGGAATACTATGGTGTAGAGGTGGGCGCTAAGATTAAGCTCACATCATGGCTCGACCTGAAGACTCTGGGCGCTATGAGCGAGGCGAAGAACATCAACAATGTAAACGCCGTATACATGCTCTCAAAGAGTGCTGAGGTTTACCAGGACAAGGCTTACGTGATGAATATGCGCGAGAGTGGCACACCGCTCACAGTGGGAAGCATCGGTCTCGATGCCCACGTAAACGGATGGTTCGTCAACCTCAATGCCAACTACTACGACCGCATCTACCTCTCTTATTCTCCAAGCTACAGATATGAGAAGGTGCTGACCAACCGCCAGGCTGCCTACAAGGCATACCCTGAAATCTTTGCTCCTACTACACTCGACGGTATGAGCTGGACTGAGGATGCTGTAGCCCAGGAGAAAGGTCACGGAGGATGGATGGTTGACCTGAGCATAGGCAAGAGCGTGAGACTGAAGAAGGGTTCTCTCAACTTCAACCTCATGATTACCAACCTGCTGAACAACCAGACTATCGTAACAGGCGGATATGAGCAGAACTCACGTTCAAGCTATACACTGGATGCTAACGGCAACGTGAAGAATCCACGCCTCTACCAGTTCTCTAAGAATCCTAAGAAGTATTACACCTGGGGTACCAACGGCATGTTCCAGGTATCTTACAGATTCTAAAGAGCAGTTTCTCTTTAACATAAAGAACAGGGAGCAATCCCGTTTCTCTATAACAATAAAAAGAAAGAACAATGAAAAAGATAAAATTCATAGCATTGGCATTCCTGGCACTGACCCTGGGGTCGTGTATGGGCGACGGTTATGCTGACCCAGACCTGACCGAGAAGGTGCCAGCATCTCCATGGGGCAACAACAGCCTGAGGGAGAAGAATGTGATCAGCATAGCAGATTTGAAGACCCAGTTTGCTACGATTATCAACAGCGACAATGGCTACAAGCTGATTGAAAAGGACATGATGATCAAGGCGGTAGTGACGGGCAATGATGTCAGTGGCAATATCTACAACCAGGTGAGCGTACAGGATGCATCCGGCGCTATCATCATTGCCATCAACGGAAGTGGTCTGTCGGGTTATCTTCCTGTTGGTCAGGAGATTCTCGTAAACCTGAAGGGTCTCTATATCGGAAGTTACAAGAAGTTGCCTCAGATTGGCGGTGTGAATACCAAACTCTCAGATGGAAGTCTGGGTATGGGCAAGATAGAGCGTGCCATCTGGAACGAGCACTTCAAGATTCTGAACCCTGGCGAGGCTGATGCAAGCACGGTAGTGCCAGAGGAGTTTGACCTGACAAAGCTTACCGATGCAGCCTATATGGATGCTAACGTGGGCAAGCTGATGACCCTGAAGAAGGTGAAGTTTGCCTCTGCCAACGGTACTAACGTATGGGCGCCAGATGATACCAATACGAGTCTGGAACTGATTGATGCCGAAACGGGCAAGAAGATCAGCAGCAGCAACCTGGTAGTGCGCAACTCAGGTTATTCTAAGTTTGCCAACGAGGTGGTTCCACAGGGCGTATTCGATATCACCGGTATCTTCACCCGTTACAATAACACCTGGCAGATTGTGCTTCGCAACACGGATGACCTGAAGGCATCAGAAACAGGCGGTACATTGGAGAAGCCTTACACTGTGGCTCAGGCACTGGAGAAGATCAATGCCGGTACAGCAGGCGATGCTAAGGTTTATGCTACCGGTATCATCGTAAAGGTGAAAGATGTAGATACAGGCACGTATGGTAACGGTACATTCGTTATCTCTGACGACGGTAAGGATACAGAAGGCAAGACCCTCGAGGTATTCCGTTGCTACAATATCGATGGTGCAAAATGGACAGAGGAAACCAAGAAAATCCTTGTACCGGGCAAGAAGGTGGTTGTATCAGGCACCCTGCTTGATTATAACGGCACCAAAGAGATTAAGGGTGGCAATCTCATCTCTATCAAGTAATTACTGATTATCAAAATAGTAACAATATTTAAAAAGACAATAATATGAAAAAGTATATATTTTCAGTTTTGATGGCGGCTATGGCTGCCTTCACATTCAGCAGCTGCGAAGACGTACCAGAGCCTTATACACTGCCTACTCAGCCTGCTGGTCCAGGAAACACAGATCCTAACCAAAAGGGTTCTGAAAGCAATCCATATACTGTAACAGAAGCCATCGCCCTCATCAAGGCAGGTACAGCACCTTCTACAGCTGTATGCGTAAAGGGTAAGATTACAGCCGTAACTTTCTTCAACGAAACCTATAGCAGTTTGTCATATAACATCGCAGACGAGGGTTCTTCAGATGTTATCGAAGTATACTCTGGCAAAGGCAAGGATGGTGCAAACTTCTCTTCCAAGGATGACTTGAAAGTTGGTCAGACCGTAGTAGTAAAAGGAATCGTCAAGGCATTCACGAAGAATGATGGCACTATTGTCAATGAAATCGACAAGAACAGCACCATCATCTCTATCGAGAACACAGGATCCACAACTCCTGATACTCCAGCAACTGGTAAGGGTTCTCTCAGTGACCCATACAACGTGGCAGAAGCTATCGCAACCATCAAGGCTGGCACAGCACCTACTACACAGGTTTACCTGACAGGTATCATCTCAGATGTTGCTTTCTATAATGAGAACTACAAGAGCATCACCTATTACATCTCAGACGATGGCAAGGGCAAGGACATGCAGGTTTACTCTGGTAAGGGACTGAACGGCGCAGACTTCGCTTCTAAGGAAGATTTGAAGGTGGGTCAGAAGGTTACTATCCTGGGTAAGATTATGAAGTTCACCGACAAGAACGGAAATGATATCATGGAGGTTGACAAGACCAGCTCTATCGTTAAGATTGAAGGTGAAGGCACAGGCGGTGAGGTTAAGCCAGACCCAACACCTGATACACCAGCCAGCGGCAACATCGAAATGACAGACGCATCTATCTTGAGTGGCAAGAGCGGTGATGTAGAACTTGTAGAAAAGTATTATAATAGTCAGAATGTTACAAACGAATCAACCTGGTACACTTGGAAGATTGGCGACACCACCTTTAAAGGTGCTAAAATTTGCATTTCTGACGGAACAAATGGTAAGGGTATCCAAATGCAAGGTAATGCATCTGATGCTAGCAAACAAGGCTTTCTGTTTAATTCTACAGCCTTTGCAAAGGACATCAAGACCGTAACAATCCTGTTCTCAACAAAAGCAACTTCTACCTATGCCCCAAGCTACACCCTCTATGCAGCAAAGGCTGCAAATGGTAAGGATACAGCTATCGAAGGTAAATCTACCAATGAGGTTTCAGGTGATTACAAGACTTATACAGAGACATTCGACTTGAGCGCACAGAACGTCAAGTATTTTACTCTCTTCAACAATAAGGCAGGTGCTCTCTACATCGAGAAGATCATCATCACACTGAAGTAATTCCCTAAGTAGATATTATGTATTAGAAAAAAATACTGATCCCCATCGTCCTCTACACAAACAGAGGCGATGGGGATTTCTTTTTCTTATCCATCGAAAACATAGTTGGCAGGAGGAAACGCGAACCTACGTATTATGCTCTTTTCCAAAATATTTCTTAAAAAGAAGAAGAAATATTTGGTGGTTTCAGGAAAAAAGCGTAACTTTGCAGCCTGAAATTGATAACAGGCTATAATGGGCATGCCCCGGTAAGGGACACGAAATGATGCAACAAGCATCCCCATGACGTCTAATTTTAATAACCCAATAAAAATAAAAAAGAAAAATGAAAAAAGGTATTCATCCAGAGAATTATCGTCCTGTAGTATTCAAGGATATGTCTAACGGCGATATGTTCCTCTCTCAGTCTACATGCAAGACTAACGACACTGTTGAGTTCGAAGGCGAGACTTATCCAGTTGTTAAGATTGAAATCTCTAGCACATCTCACCCATTCTACACAGGTAAGAGCAAGCTCGTTGATACAGCGGGTCGCGTAGACCGCTTCATGAACCGTTACGGCAAATTGAAGAAGTAATAATATACCTTTTTTATAAGGATATATTTATTATCGCAAAGATACTGAGTGCATTCCAGCGTAGTTGCATATACGTAGGAATGCACTTTTTTTCTCTATTCTATCCTCATGCAATCGATTTCTACATACATTATTATATAGAAAGCACTTAATCTTTAACTTCAAAACATTATCGAGAATTATGAAGCATACTAAGTTTTTTATCTTCGCGCTCGTTGCTGCGATGACGTTCTCTGCCTGCGGCACTGACGATACCCTGCAGTTCTATTTTCCTGAAAACGGTGGAACAACCGGTGGCGGTAATACGGGTGGCGGAAGCACAGGTGGCAATACCGGTGGTGAATCAACCGATAAGAACAATACAAACAAGAATGTGGCTACTGTCAACATGCCACAAGTGGTAAGAAACGCTATCGGCGGTCTGGAGTTCCCAAAGCTCAAGAATAACGGTACCAGCTATGCCATCGTTCACATGGATAATACAACAGGTATGTTGAACTATTCTACAGAATGGGATGACAACATGAAGAGCCAGAGATGGAGCTGCTATACTTTCCATACAGGAAACACAGCATCTAACGTTGACAGATGGAAACCTGCTAAGGGAGAACGCCAGTACCCATGGGATACCGATTTGCAAGAACAATGGGGAATTACAGATTTTACAGAAGACCCTACTCCTACAGCTCAAGGCTTTGACCATGGTCATATCTGCCCTTCTGCTGACCGCAAACTCAATCTGACACAGCAGAAACAGACTTTCTTCATGACCAACATGCAGCCTCAATATGCCAATTTCAACCAGCGTGGAACATTGTATAAAATGGAGGAAGATCTTCGTACCAAAGCTCCAAAGATTGACTCAGATACCCTCTTCATCGTGAAGGGCGGTACCATCGACCCGGTAGGCAGCGAGAGTAATCTCCTGGGCTGGAAGAAGAAGGGTGCTTCTAGCGAAACCCAGAAGCCAGGCTATATCCCAATACCAAAGTATTTCTTTGTGGCTGTACTGAAAAAGGAACTAAACAAGAGCACCAACCAGTATACATACAGCGCTTTCGGCTACTGGTTCCCTCACGAGAACAAGGCATTTGAAAAGGGCGATAAGCTCGGCAAATATGTCGTAAACATCAAGACGCTGGAAGACAAAACCGGCATCGACTTCTTCTGTAATCTCCCTGATGAAATAGAGAAGGAAGTGGAAAACGTAGATGCAGAAGCTCTCAAGAAACTTTGGGGCTTTAAATAAATCAGGCTATATACAAACAAAGAATCCGCTCTCTCAAATCAATGAGAGAGCGGATTTCTTGGTTTATATCATCATCTTCTTGGCAACTTCTTGATAGCATGTGGCATGAATGCCCTGCCGGTAGCCTTACCGAAGCTAGGAGCTACAGAATCGGTTGCAGCAGAACGGGTCTTCTTACGGACTCCACTCGGATCGTAGCGCACTAAATCGATTTGCATGACATCGCCCTTAGCCTTACCTGTTCCTATCATATAACCATAGAACACATCCTGGCCCTTTTCATCACCCAGATAGAAACCATACTGCTTAGCACCTGCATCCATCACATAGGTAGCACCAGAATTATAACGGATGTAAATATCACCATTCTTATCGATGTACCAGGTAAACTTCAGAGTCTGGGATTCATTGCTTCCATCATCGGCATAATCCACTTCTACACCATTACCACTGAGCGAGTTAACCTTATCACCCGCCTGATAGAACGTCATCTCGGCATTGAAACTGTAGTTATTGCGAGACTGGCCGTCCTCAGCAAGTTCAGAGAGCATCACAGAGCCTCTCCAGTCGCCTGTAAGAGTCTGAGCCTCCGACAGCAGGTAATCATCCTGAGAGCCGTTAGAACCGTTGTTCCAGTCGCCCTGGTTCCATCCCCAGCCACCATGATTATAGTCATCATACCAGTAATAATCATCATGCCAATAATCATCATCACATGAGGTAAACGAGAAAGATGCTGCAGCTATCGCCATCCACATCCATATCCGATTAAACTTTTTCATATCTTGTTTCCTTTCTTCAAACTAAATTCCTTATTGCCTTACTTCACTACAAAACGGCGAACAGGCTTCTGATTATCATCTGCTACCTTAACATACTCTACAGAATCCTTAGCTCCGCGAGAAACAATCTGGGTGTTCTCCAAGCCCGAATGCTGCTTGCTGTAGCCCCAGCCATCATCGTAGCCCCAGTCATAATCATCGCGCCAGTTGTAAGAATCGCGATAAAGCTCGAAATAAGCACGGTTGCCGTTATCAGCCTCTACATATCCAGAGAACTTGCTGTCGCCCAGAGCATAGTCGTAAATTACAACATCACTACCCTCATCAAGAAGAGTGATATAGATGTTTCTGTTGCGTACTGTCCAGGTAATACGGTTTGCTATATAATTGTTGCCATGCCAGTAATTTCTATCAAAGTAATCGATCCAGTAGCCTGTACCGGAATAGATGCCATCATTCTGGTCGAATCGGATTACCGAGTAGAGGGCATTGTGATTACCATATTCTACCAACATATTACCCTTCCATGTACCATCGAGGGTGTATGCAATATCAGAATCATCATCACATGAGGTGAATGAGATGCTCATCAAAGCTATGAAAGCCATTGTGAGAAGAGTAGTAAACTTTTTCATATCAATTTATCAGTTAAGTTATTTATATTCTTATATTTTCTATACTTTTGAGTTCTCGAAGAACAGCATTCTTTCTTGAACTCGATGCAAAGGTAGTGGATTTTTCGTCTGCATCAAAGGGGAAAAGGATACAAACTGAGGGGGAAATCCCTATTCTTTCAAAAACAACCGCCTTTTTTGATGTTATTTCTTTCGATTTTGATGATATTTCTTTCTCTGTATCAAAGATTTAACACCTTCTTAACACATTGTATCGATATTTTTCGTATCTTTGCATCATAAATAAGTAATTATTCAAAGAACATGCTTTTAGCACAAAGCAAATTCTAAGAATGCGCTCAAAAAATGAGTTTCAACAGTTTATTAATTATACGTTAAACCTTTAAAATTATTAAGTTATGAACAAATTTTTACGCTATTCATTATCATTGGTTCTGGCGTTCGTAGCTAGCGTTACGTTTGCACAGGAAGTAACTTTTGACTTTGACAATGATTACAAAACACTCTTCCCTGAACTGACAGGTACATCTTCTTCAGATTCTAAAGATGGAGATATCACCAAAGCCATGACATGTACAACTAATGGCATTTCTGTAACAGTTTCTGCAAAAACTTCTGGTTCGAATGAAAACCGAATCTGGATTAGTTCACCACGTCTCAGAATGTACAGTGGAACGCTTACGATTCAAGCACCTGCTGACAAGAAGATTGCTTCTATCGACATTATTAATAAAAAATGGAATGATAATAACAAAGCTGACGTAGGTACTAACAATAAAGGTTCTTGGACAGGTGATGCAAACAAAGTTGTATATACAATTGCTGGCAACACCCAAATCAAGTCTATCAAAGTTACGCTCGCTGGTACCAAGATAGAGTACACCGATGCAGCAAGTGTAAGGGAACTCTTGGCTAACAATAAAGAAGCTAAGGATTACATCAACCTCAAACTCACAAACGCAAAGGTATTATACGTAAACAGCTACAAGGGAACCGTAAATACTTACGTACGTGAAGGTGACACTGCTATCGAAATGAGAACTTTAGGAATCGATATGCCTGTAAACAGCATCATTAGCGGTACTGTTAAGGTAAATTTGGCTTATGACGCAGGAATTCCTTATCTGTCAGCAAGCAAGGAAACAAACGGCGAAAATCTCAAAATCACAGAGAGCAACGAAGCTGCTGAACCTGTTATTGCAACTGTAAAGGACATCCTTGATGGCAAATACACCAACGACCTTATCAAGATTAAGGAGTTCACATTCAGCAAAGAAGAGTATACTGCAGGTAAATTCAACTACTATGCTAATGATGGTGAAAACAAGATTATGATTTACGATAAGTTTAGCGGTATTGGTGGTGTTTCAAAATTAACAGAAGGAGAGAAATATACCTTAACTGGAATTTTCGGTGTAATATTCAGAAACATCCCTGAAGTTCTCCCTATCAAGGCTGTAGAAAAGTTTGAACCTACCGGCATCACTAACATAACAACAGATGAAGCTGCAAAGAACGCTCCTGTTTACAACCTCGCAGGCCAGAAGGTAACCAAGGCTTACAAGGGTGTAGTCATCAAGAACGGAAAGAAGATGATTCAGAAGTAATCAAATTCAATACAACATATCCCTACTGCTCCTCCGATATTCATTTATCGGGGGAGTTTTTTGTTAGGCATAACATAAGAAGGAACCACCAGCAAATCAACCAAATATTACCCCTATAACATGAAAAGTGGAATAATTTAATGCAATAACATAAAAAAATACACCTAAAACTACGATATCTCATTTATTTTCACTACCTTTGTTGCGATTAATAAACGTATACGAATAAAAAATGATGAAAAGAAAATTATATATCACCCTATTAGGACTGCTCTCTACTATCATGACAGCAGCTGTACCCTACTGCGATGTGAGAAAATTCTCTATCAAAGACGGACTCGCTGCCAATACCATCTCAGACCTCAAACAAGGTAAAGACAACCTCATGTGGTTCAGTACATGGAACGGACTGTCGCTCTATGACGGCTACGAGTTTCATACTTTCAGAGACAACCCCGATGATATTGACGTCCTGTCAACCAACCGTATACTGAAAATAGAACCATCCTATAGCAACAACGTGTGGTGTATCACATACGACCACAAGCTCTACGTATACGATACCCACTTCTGCCAGTTCTTTGCTGTAGGACAGAAATTCAACGAAGAGTTCAACATCGACCTGCGCGTGAGCCAGGTATACCCAATGAAAAACGGAGCTACATGGTTTACTTCAGAAGATGGAAAATACATCATCCGATCAGTAGGAAAAGCCTTTGATGAGCGGAACATAGACCTCATCAAAGTAGGAGAAAAGGGACTCAGAAGCGGAAATGTATGGTACATCCATCGAGATATACACGAAAGAGAATGGGTGCTTACCGACAAAGGCGCATACGTATACAACTCGAAATTCCCAAGCAAGCTGCCTTTCAAATGGCTCAGAGGGGTGGGAGAAGATGAGTTCCTGGCAACAGAAGACGGTAAACTGGCAAAATATGACCTGCAGAACCGACTCACCATGATACCGATGCCGGAAGGCGTAACCCGTATCAACCAACTGAAAAATACAGGTTACCAGCTCCTGATAGCAACCAACCTGGGTGTAGTCATCTACAACCCGCGCACCTTCAAGTTTGATGTCATCAACGTACAGAGCCCGAGTCAGCCTCTGGCAGAGGTAAAGAAGATTTATACCGATGATTTCGGTATGGTATGGGCATTCACTGACGGCATGGGAGTAACCCTCGTCAATCCGAAGACAGGACAGACACAGTGGCTCTTTGCCGATCAGGATGACCCGATGGACCGCACAACCTGCGAAAGCAATTTCATCACACAAGACGAAAACAAGACCCTCTGGGTAGTGCCAAGAGGAGGAACCTTCAGTTATTTCGACCGCAAGGCAGGAAAACTGGTGCCTTATCTGCTGAGAAGCAATTCATCGGGCAACTACCGCATACCGAAGATTACGAAATATGTACTCTCAGACCAGGGAATCCTCTGGCTGACAGGCTCTCACGACCTGACACAGGTAGTCTTCAAAAATCACCCTTACATTATCAACAAGCTGGATGTGGGCGAAGACGAAGTGTTCTCGGTGAATGCATCGCCAGACGGAAATATCTGGGCTGGTTATCACAACGGAGTAATCCAGGTGCTCAACGCATCCTACCAAAGCATCGGATACCTGTCGCCAAGCGGACAGATTGTGCCACAGCAAGTAAACTTCGACGAGAAGGGCATCTTCGCCATCCACTTCGATATCAAGGGAAGAACATGGATAGGAACCAACGGAAATGGTGTCTATCTGATAGATAAAATGCAGGTAAGACACTTTGTTTATGATGCCAACAACCCGTCATCGCTGCCGTTCGACAGGGTTTTCGACATCGTAGCCGACCGCACCGGACGCACCTGGATAGGTACCTATGGTGGCGGTATCGCCCTGGTAAATGAGGCGGCAGACGGCAGTATCAGCTTCATCAGCAAACGAAACGGACTGCCTTGGGAGAAACGGTACTACGACCGCATACGCCGCATCTGCTGCACCACTACGGGAACCATTCTCGTAGGAACTACAGATGGTCTCATCACCTTCAGTGATGCCTTTACAAACGCAAGGAAGATTCATTATCACAAGACCTACTACATACCGAACGATACAACAAGTCTGGCTGCAAACGATATGAACAATATCATGGAGCACACCAGCGGCAAGATGTATATCTCGCAACAGGGCGGTGTGATGGAAGAGATAGTGAGCAAATCGCTCCTGCAAGACAACCTGAAGATGAAATACTTCCATGCCATCGATGTTAACGAAGGCATCGTACAGGGCATGGTAGAAGACAACCAGGGAAGAATCTGGGTAATCAGAGAATCGAGTATCGACTGCGTAAACCCGAAAACGGGCCAGTGCGACGTGTTCGGACCTAACGATTTCGACTTCAACATGTCGTTCTCGCATAGCCGTCCTTACCACGATCCGGCAAGCAACAACATCTCGGTAGGTACCCCGATGGGACTGATTACCTTCAATCCGGCTACGCTGAAGAAGAGCAACTACCAGCCTAAAGTGATTTTCTGTTCCCTCCATTATAGCGGAGAGAAGGAGTCGGAACCTATCCTGCACAAGGATAAAGTGGTGATTCCTGCCAACAAGCGAAACCTGACCATCACCTTCGCATCGCTCGACTATCAGCGTAAGTATCAGACCAAATATCTCTATCGCATAGATGGTTATACAGCTCCAGGCGTGTGGATACCGAACGGAAGCAGCAATACCATCGGCTTCAACCATATCAGTCATGGCGATTACGTACTCAAGGTGAGAGCCACCAACTCTCACGGTGTATGGAGCAAGTATGTGGCAGAACTGCCTATCGAGGTGCGCCCTACCTTCTGGGAAAGCATCTGGGGCAAGCTTCTGATGCTGATTCTGCTCTTCGGTATCGTAGGCGCAATCTTCTATACCTACAACCAGCGCCAGCACGAGAACGTAACCCACGAGATGAGCGTGATGAAGAACGAGTTCTACAACGATGCTGCCAACCGTCTGAGAACCCCTCTAACGCTCATCGGAGCCCCGGTAAAAACCGTTTTGGATACCGAACCGGGTATCACCCGAAAGGGCAAGGAACTGCTGAGAATGGTAGTAGACAATGCCAACGAAATGCTGGTAATGCTGGACAAGGCTCAGAGATACGGCAACAAGGCAGACTTCCATACGAACAGCGGTCTGACCACGGAAGATTACGACCTGGCAGAAAGAGAAAAAGCGAATGGCCAGATTGACGACCGCAATGTATCTGACTATCTGGAAGAAGCCAACAAGCAGAAAGAAGAAAAGGATGAAGAGGCTGAACGCCTGGAAAAAATGGGCAAGGAACAGGAAACTGCACAGGAAGAAGCGGAACAAAAAGACCAGACGATACTGGTAGTAGAAGACAATGCCGACCTGCGCAAGTTCCTCTACAGCATTCTCTCGCCTACCTATAACGTGCTGCTTGCAGAGAACGGAAAGGCTGGTTTAGTGATGGCGCGCAAGGAGATACCAGACTTTATCCTCACGGACGTTACCATGCCTGTGATGGATGGTTTGTCGATGATTCACGAGATCAAGCAGGATACCACCCTCAACAACATCCCTGTGATGATTCTCTCAGCCAAGGCAAGCGTAGAAGACCAGCAGCGAGGTTTTGATGAAGGAGTTGACGCCTATATCACCAAGCCATTCTCTACCCCTTATCTGCTCGGCAGAATAGAGGCTATCCTCACTCAGCGCCGCAACATTCAGGTAGATATCATCAGAAAGCTGAAGGATGCTGGCGATAAAGATGCCATTGCAGCCTTGCGAATACTGCCTACAGTGGCTCCTCAGCCTGCTCTTGACCAGGCAGAAACAAATGCCGAAAACGAAGCGGTTGACCCAAACAGCGAACTGGCATTTATGGCAGCACAGATTCAGGACAGAACCATGATGCGTGTCTTCAGGTTTGTTGTTGCCAATGCAGGCAATCCTGAACTCAAGATAGATGATATCTCGAACGAAATCGGTATGAGCCGAAGCGTACTATATAATAAGGTGAAAGCAACGACCGGAATGACACCGGTAGACTTCGTTCGCCATATACGTATCAAGAAGGCATGCGAGATGTTGCGCAAGACAGACGATACACTGAGCAGCATCGCCTTCGCAGTAGGTTTCACAGACCCTAAGTATTTCTCGAAGGTATTCAAGAAAGAAACGGGTATCGTACCTACAGAATACCGAAACAGAACGCAAGGGTAGCTCACGTACCAGCTAATGATGGCTCTCGTAACTATAAAAAAAATAATACATATTACGGTCAGAACTGTGTTTGTTGTCGGACACAACCTTCATCGTTATCGGACACAACACAAAAGCGTCCAAACAAAAAAGGCAGAATAACCCTAAAAATGGGCCATTCTGCCTTATTTTTTGACCGCATAGTACAAAAAAGTATAAAAAAAGAGGGTTTTTAGTATAAAATTCCCTATTTACGAAAAAAAAATAGCAAAAAAGTTTGGCGTTACAGGAAAAAGCAGTATCTTTGCAACAAGTTCTTAGAAAAGTTAAATGATAGATTAATCGTAAACCTCTTTTCTTTGTTTTTTTTGAGGAAAAGAGGGGAAAAAAGAAGTGCAGGGTTTGTGAAAATCCTGCACTTTTTGGTTTTATAAACTTTCAAGCTGATTATTATGTATTCAAGTTTCGCAAGCTCAGTATATATATTGCGCAGATTCCTTCATCTATGATTTTGTTCGATTTTTAGAATTTTTAAAAAAACTCTTGAAGTATTCTAAGAGAAAAGTAGTATCTTTGCACTCTAGATCATATAAGTTGAGATCGGAAATATAGATAACACATACATATAAAGATAAAAAAAATGAGAACTGTTTACGAATTTTCTGTTAAAGACAGAAAGGGAAAGGATGTTTCCCTCAAGGAGTATGCCAACGAAGTGCTGCTCATCGTCAACACCGCCACAAAGTGTGGTTTCACACCTCAGTATGAGGAACTGGAGAAACTTTATGAGACCTATCATTCTCAGGGTTTCGAAATTCTTGATTTTCCTTGCAACCAGTTTGGCCAGCAAGCACCTGGTACAGATGAAAGCATTCATCAGTTCTGCAAGCTTACATACGGCACAGAGTTCCAGCGCTACAAGAAGAT